>Ga0181532_10000016_pt1 | contig 192687 bp, 163 predicted proteins | sample PEATcosm2014_Bin_33_FD_119768 | JGI IMG/M metagenome (GOLD analysis project Ga0181532, IMG submission 119768) | Peatland microbial communities from MTU Mesocosm Facility, Houghton, MI, USA - PEATcosm2014_Bin11_30_metaG | ecosystem: Environmental > Terrestrial > Soil > Wetlands > Peat | place...
AGCAATTGCAGGCGCTCGCGATGGGTCACGCGAATTCTCACTCCCTTGGACGCGATGATGTCGTACGCCCTGCGCTCCAGATAAACAGAGCGAATATCTTTGCGCAGGCATGCCACTAAAGAGAGTGGGATGGCATGTTCGACGATGGCATCGGGGACGAACAAGGGGAGCTCGCCCACTTGCATCAAATTGGCCAGCAGGAGAGTGTCTTCGGCTCTCAGGGCGACAGGATCGAATACATCGGTTTCGATGCCCAGGCGAGCACGGCGAATGGCGAAGCCAGCTGTGTTCAGGTAGCGAATGCGATCATCTGGCTGCAGCATGAGGCTTTGAAAAGTCGTCAGCCTCAAATCTTCCGCTCTGCCGACGAGGCTGGAAGAGTTTCCGACCAGCCGAAGTTGAAAACAATCGTGCAGGGGTGAGCGCGAAATGGTTGAGTTCAGGTTTGCTAAACAGTTACTGTCGAGCCTGCAGTCAGCATCCACGAACAGCAGCACGGTCCCTTTGGAAATGCGAATTCCATGGTTTCGGGCGGCTGGAATGCCCGTATGAGCCTGCCGGACTACGGTCAATGGACAACCATACTGCGAGCTGTTAAATAATGCCGGGGCGGTTTGCTTGCTCCCGTCGTCCACAACGATGACTTCGAAACTTGGAGACGCCGTTTGCGCCGCCAAAGACTTCAGACATTGATCCAGAGGTACCCAGTCGTTGTAAACGGGGACGACAATGCTAAAGAGCGGTGTCGCAGTCGAGTCCTGTGCAAACTGAATCATAGGCCGTAAGCTGCGGCTCAAGAGGCGTCCTTCAAGGAATGTAGGATTTCACACCGGAGTGTGAAATAAAAGTTCGCTCGTAGGTACTTTGGTTTCGGCTGACGCCGTGGATTGCATGTGATGGCAATCACATACTTTCGTCCGGCAATGTCGGAAAATGCAGCCGTCGAGCTTTGGCGCGAGATGGTCCCTCGTTGCCGCCCCCCAGCTCGGAAGACCCCCTACTGGTTTCCGGAAAAAATGCCTGCGGTTGGAACCTCAGAAGGACCGCAGAAAAAGTGTTTCCACCCCCGTTCCGTGTGAGGTTTGACGGTTGAGGAAATATTATCGATTCATCGATGGGCTGCGAAAATTCGCGCAATCGCGAATGGAACCTGAAGAGGCGATCGCCCTGGCGAGATCATTGCTTCGGAAACGAATCGGGGCGCGCGAAAATAATTTCCTGCGGTTGGCCGAGCGCAGCATTTTTGGCTATCCGCGCAGCCCCTACTTGCCACTACTGGCAGCGAAGAAAATTACCTTCCGCGATCTCAAATCCTGGGTCTGCCGAGACGGGCTGGAGGCCAGCCTGCGCACCCTGGAGCTGGAAGGGGTTTATTTCACGGTGGATGAGTTCAAGGGGAAGGTGCCAGTCCGGCGCGACGGGGTCAATTTTATTTGTGAAGAAAGCATGTTCGACAATCCCTTCCTTTCTTTCGTGTATGAGGTGAGGAGCGGGGCGACGAGGAGCGCCGGCACCAGGATCCGGATCGACTTTGATTACCTGCACCAGAGATCTCTCTACGATGCATTCTTGCTCGATCTCCACGGATGCCTCACGGCGCCCATCGCCAATTGGTTTCCAGTTTTTCCGGGAGCGCCGGGGATCAACTCCAGCTTGCGATTCGCGCATATCGGAAACCCGGTGCAGCAGTGGTTCTCACAGGTCGCGGAGGATCGCGTACGAGTGAACTGGGAGAAACGATGGGGCACGAAGACCATCTTTGCGGTTCATCGGCTGTTTGGATCTCCGCTAGCCGAGCCGCAATACGCTGGACTCAATGATGCCCATCGAATCGCGGAATGGGCGTCCCAAACCCTGGGCGAGCACGCGAACTGCGTCGTTTATACCTTTGCAGCCTCAGCGGTAAGGGTGTGCATTGCCGCGGCTGAGGCGAACCTGAGTCTTAAGGGCGCGAAGTTTCTGGTCACGGGCGAGCCGCTCACGCCACACAAGAAAAGAGAAATCGAATCCACCAGGGCCGTGGCGATTCCGGTCTATGGAATCTCCGAAGCCGGAGTAATCGCCGCAGGGTGCAACCATCCTCATTCGCAAAGCGACCACTGTCACCTGTACAAAGACACGACAGCCATCATCAGTCACCGGCAAGTGGTTCCGAACTTCGATCTACGTCTGGATTCCTATCTGTTTACCAGCCTGCTCTATGAATCTCCCAAACTGCTTCTGAACGTAGGCATGGGCGATTTTGGCGAACTGGATTCCGAGGGCTGCGGCTGTGGCTTCGGAGAACTCGGTTTCGATACTTGTCTCAGCAACATCCGCAGCTACGAAAAACTGACAGGCGAAGGGGTGACTTTCGTGGACACGGATTTCGTTCGAATCGTGGAGAAGGAACTTCCCGAGCGCTTCGGCGGGAAAAGCACCGATTACCAGTTGATCGAAGAAGAAGACGCGAAGGGATTCACGCACCTGCACCTTTTAGTGAGCCCTCGAGTTGGAGAGGTGAACGAAGCCGAGGTTCTGGAGAAATTCATGACGCTGCTCAAGCGCGGCGAGGCCAGTCCAGAATCTTGGGCACAATCTGGGACCGAGATGTGGCGACAATCTGGCATGGTGCGAATCCGGCGTGATTTTCCGGTTTCCACATCCAGTGGCAAAATTCTCCCCTTTCAACTACGAAAACCAAGCAACCAGCCTAGCGAATACGCGATGAAATGAAAGGAAGACGACCATGGCATTCCCAGCGCAAAGACTCAGAAGACTGCGGCAGAACGAATCGATGCGAGAGCTGGTTCGTGAAAACAAGCTTTCCGCCAGCAACTTCATTCTGCCGCTATTCGCGGTGCCCGGCAGCAAAGTAAGGGAAGAGATCGCACCGCTTCCGGGCAACTATCATTTGTCGATCGATTGCCTGGTAGAGGAAGCGATTGTGGCGCGCGATCTGGGCATTTCCGCCGTTCTCTTGTTCGGCGTGCCTGAGACTAAGGACGAACAGGCTTCCGGCGCCTACGCGCAGCACGGGATCGTGCAGGAAGCGGTACGAGCGTTGAAGAGCAACGTGCCCGAGATGCTTGTCATTACCGACGTGTGCCCGTGCGAGTACACGCTGAACGGGCACTGCGGGATCGTCCGCAACGGCTATCTCGACAACGACGCTTCGCTGGAACTGATCACAAAAATCACGCTCTCGCATGCCGAAGCCGGCAGCGACATGGTTGCGCCAGCTTCCATGCTGGATGGGCAGATTCAGGCCATGCGGCGGACGCTGGATGCGAACGGATTCCAAAACCTGCCGATTATGGCGTACGCGGCAAAATTTGCTTCCAAGCTCTATGACCCGTTCTTTAAGGAAGGAACCCACTCGACCGTGGCGTTCGGCGACAAGCGCACCCACCAAATGGATTATTCGAATTCCGACGAGGCCATGCGCGAGATTGCTCTGGATATCGAAGAAGGCGCGGACATCATTATGGTCAAGCCGGCCCTTTTCTATCTGGATGTCGTGTATCGCGCCAAGCAGGAATTCAAAATGCCTCTCGCTGTATACGACGTGAGCGGGGAGTACGCCATGATCGACGCGGCGGCGCGGATGGGGCGGCTGGATCGGGACGCGATCATGATGGAAGCGCTGACGTGCATGAAGCGTGCGGGCGCGGACATTATCGTCACTTATTTTGCGAAGCGCGCGGCGGAACTGCTGTATCGCAAAGATCGCTCGAACTATACGCACGATGGGCACGATGTGTGCCAGGAAGAATGGGCGATCTAGCGGTGCTGGATACTCTTTCGAAGAGTGAAGCTTGGCCGGGTGCGGAAGTGCTCTCGTCTTCGGAGCTTTCCGGCGGATCTACAAGCCTGCGCCATTTCATTCAGACTCTTGATGACGCAGGCCTGCTGGTGCGCGTTCGAGACGAAGCCGACTGGAGATTCGAGATCGGAAGAATGACAAGGGAGAGCAGGGCATCACTTCTCTTTGAGAACGTCAAGGACTATCCCGGTCAACGAGTGTTTACCAACGGCTTATGTGACACGAACGCAATCGGGCTGGCGCTTGGTCTGGGGTTCGGCACCGGCCGGAGAGTTCTCGTAGCAGAGGCCAAGAAAAGGATAGCCACACCGGTCAAACCGCGGATCGTCTCGACTGGCCCGGTCCTCGAGAACATTGTTCCTGCCAGGGGTATCGATCTCCGGAAGCTGCCGGTGCCTCACTGGAGCGAGCACGATGCCGGCCGGTATCTTGGCACGTGGCACATCAACGTAACCAAGCATCCGGAGACCGGCTCGCGAAATGTGGGCGTGTATCGTATGCAGTTGTTAGGTCCAAGGCAGGCGACGGTTAGTGCTTCTCCGCGGAGCCACCTGGGTCGGCATTTTGCCATCGCGGAAAAAGCGGGGCAGCCTTTGCCGATGGCAGTTGCGATCGGTGTCAGCGAGACCGTGCTGATGGCCGCGGCCGCAGCATATCCCGATGCGGTGGATGAATACGAGCTGGCGGGAGCATTGCAACGGGAGGCGATTCCGCTCATCCAATGCGAGACGGTGAACCTCGAGGTTCCTGCGCAGTCTGAAATCGTGATCGAGGGTTTAATTCAACCCGGCGTACGCGTTCAGGACGGGCCGTACTTCGATTACACCGGGAAACCGAACACGAACCCAAGCGCCTTTCTGTTCGAAGCGACCCGGCTTATGTTCCGGAGCAATCCGATTTTTCGTGGCACTTCGATTGGAGTGGCAGGAGCTGAAGATCATCAACTGTTTGCATTTCTGGCCGAACTCAACCTCGTCGACTTTCACGGCTCTCGGCTCAAGCAGATGGTGCAGAACGTCCTGCTGAAGCGGCGTCTCTTTGGAGCATTTCAATTCTCGGGCAAACTAGGCGCCCTGCTGGGTGGGGGCAAGCGCCAAGCAAGCGCACTCGGGTGTCACCGCGCACCAAGATCGTAACGCCAGCCTGACCAGGCCATCGCAGTTTCCTTCTGGAAAGCTACAATGAGAGTGCGAAACCATGGTCGACCCTTCGGTGCGAGCGAAGCCAAGCCTCCGATTCCTTCTCGTTGTCGCAGCGCCCGCTATTTTCGGCGTGCTGCCAATCGCTTGCACACGAGGCGCTGGTCCCGCTAGTTCAGAATCGGCTCCGCGGGCGGTAGAAGCGTCCAGGCAAGCCGGAGTAGCCCCAAGCAATGCGCCTATCGCGCGTCTCCTCTGCCCGACGTTTAATTCGTCCGCAGTGCCAACAAAGCTCCAGTCGAAGGGAGGCCATCGAGTGATTCTTTCGTGGAGAGCAAGCACTCGGGCCGATTCCAAACATGCCGATGCCATCGGCTACTGCATCTATCGTGGAACCCGAACAAAGGATCCGCGGCCTGTCCTGATCAACGCCGCGCCATTTTCAGGGACCAGTTGCATGGACGACTTAGTGGAGAGCGGCAAAAAGTACTATTACGTGGTGCGGGCCATCAGCGCGAAAGGCGTGACCAGTATCATCTCGAATGCAGCGCCTGCTCCGATTCCAACGCGGGAGAGGGCCGAGGCTGAGCTTCCGGGAAAAACCGCACCACTTTGCCGCGAGCCGGCGACGGGAAAATAATCGCAAGCCCGAAGGGAAAGGATATTGTGTCGAGTGCCGGCAAGCAGGAATCAATTCCTAAGCTTTCGCCCCTTCTCGTCTTTTCCGTTCTGGTCGCGATTTCTTTCGCGATTTGGTTTGGTCCCCTGAGAGCTACTTTCGCATTGGCTCTGGGCGACGACGCGTACACCCACATACTTCTGATTCTTCCTCTCAGCGCTGCGATGATCTTCCTGGAGTGGAAGTCCCTGGCACCGTCGTCTGGTCTTAAAGCAGGAATTGCTTTGCTGCTGTTGATCATTTCTGCTTTGACAAATGCGGTTCTGCGATCGAGAGTGCCATCCTCCGATGTGCAGCTGGCGATGAACATGCTGGCTCTGGTGGGGTGGTGGATGGCAGCGTTTGCGATCTGCTTTGGTCCGCGCGCATTCCGCCGCGCAATCTTTCCTCTTTGTTTTTTGTTGTGGATGGTTCCACTGCCACAATATGCGCTGAACTGGATCGTCAGTCTGTTGCAGCAAGGGTCTGCGGCAGCGGCTCACTTGCTGTTCTTGGCGGTCGGCGTACCGGTGGCGCAACGGGGCTTGCTCGTACACATTCCGGGACTCACGCTCGAGGTGGCGCCCGAGTGCAGCAGCATCCGTTCGAGCCTGATGTTGCTGGTCACCACCATGGTTCTCGCGCATCTGCTGTTGCGTTCGTTCTGGCGAAAGTCGTTGCTCGTCGCCGTGGCAATTCCGGTTTCCGTGGCCAAGAACGGACTTCGAATATTCGCTCTGGGGATGCTTGGAAGCCGTGTCGACCCGAGTTTCCTGACGGGAAGACTCCACCGGGAAGGCGGAATCATTTATTTTCTCATCGCACTGGTCGCGATGGGTCTGCTTCTGTGGATTTTGCGTCGCGGCGAAGAGGGGAAACCAGGAGCGGGGGTTGGCAGTGCTCTGGAAAAGATTAATCCGGCGAAGGCGTGACGCCGTGCAGAGAGCTTATCGGTGCGCCAGACCAAATGACACGGCCGCCGCGGAGCCGCCAATATTCAGCATGGAAACGGCCCGCTCCAGGCGGTGATGTCCCATCTTGTGGAAGAAGTAACTGATCCCGACCACCCCTGCAGTCTCGCCCGCAAAATTCATTGCCAGCGCGGGAGTGCTGCCGCTGAACACACGGGTTATCGGGTTCAGTTCCTCGCCGCCATTTCGCAGATTGTCGCGGGTTACCACGAAATCAGCCGCACTGAAAGCGGCATTGGTCGCAAACAGAATGCTATTGTCGCGATCCCAAAACCGGTGCTCGGAGTACGGGTGGGACGGCGCCACCGGTTGGAATGACTGGACCATGGGGGCTGGTGCGAGCGCTCCCGGCTGGAGCAACGCGTAAGAGACTTGCTGCTGGGCTAGTCCCAGCTGACACAGAGCAAAGGTCGCCAGCAGAACCATCGCTGCAGGTTTCAGAATTGCGCTGAGCCAGTTTGTTCGCATGACTTTAGTGAGTCCCCCGCATTGGCCGTCTGTACTAGTACTAACGCATGTGCGGGGCCAAGGAGTATGGCCCTTCTGTGCCACTAAGCTATTTAGAATGATTACTTTGGGTGCGCAGGGGTGTTACGCAGGGCTGGAAGTCGTGCAAGTTCTTGCACACAAAGCCTTTTCTGGCGATCGTCGCGACCTAGATCAAAATGCCAAGCGTTGTGGCGGAGGGAATGAACTTCGACTTCAGGGAGACGTAGTCTCCCTGACCGGTGCTTGGAGACGGCCGTCGGTTGGCGATGGGAGAGTTGGAGGAAGCAAAGAGGTGGAACGTCAGCGATCGGTGCGCGCAGGTTAGTCAGATCTCAAATCAGAACGAGTAACGAGATCGAGCAAAGAGATAGAGATAAAGAGATAGAGATTAAAGACGGGCGCACTTGGGATGCGCCCGCCGGTACAACGGAGAGAAGTTAGTCCTGCGTCGTTTAAAGCGGCGCCAAGGCCCTTTATGAGGGCATTGTGCTACGGAACCAAGGCCTGCACTGCAGGTGTGGAACGCGCACTTTCCATCCCGTTGGAACTCACCGCTGTGGCCTCGTAGTAGTAGGTCTGGCCGGAGACTACCGTGCTATCGGTGTAGGCGGTGGTTCCGTTCAATGACGGATTGATCTTGGCGTAGGTACCATTGGCGCTGGTGCTGCGATAAACGTTGTACCCGGCTACATCGGAACTGGAGTTCCAATAAAGATTGACGTTGTACGACGTCACTGTGCCGGTGCCGCTTAAAGACTCGCTCACCGCCGCGTTGGCAGCATTGCTGGTAAAGGAAAGAGCGCCCGATTCCGCCCCGCTGCTTTGTGGCGTGAAGGCCACGTTGAACGACGCCTGTTGACCCGCGGGAATCGTCAGCGGGAGCGACATTCCTTGCAAAACAAACTGGGAGCTACTGCTGGCTGTGGAAGAGATAGTTACGCTGGCGCCGCTAGCACTCAGGGTAATGGGCTGAGTGGTGGTCGATCCAACGGCTACGCTGCCAAAGTTCATGGGGACGGGAGCTACGCTCAATTGGCCCGGCACGGTAATGGTTCCAGTGCCGGTAAGAGGAATATTCAGCCGGCCCACGCCATAAAAAAACAAACTTCCGCCAACCACGCCTGTCGATTGTGGGGTGAACGTGACGCTCAGCGTAACGCTTTTCCCCGCGCCCAGAGCCAACGGGACCGCAGGACTCCTCATCGAAAATTCACTGTCTGCGCTCTGGACTCCTGCGATGGTCACGCTCGACGACCCGCCGTTTGTGATAACAACCGGCAGAGTGGCGGTAGATCCCATCGCTACCTGGCCAAAGGAGAGACTGGTTGGGCTGGCGGTAACGGTCTGGCCACTCACGCCCGTGCCCTCCAACTGAATCAGGAAGGGATATCCGTCACTGTTCACTTGGATCCTTCCGCCTGTCCATTCGATGGCCGAGGGAGCAAAGGTCACACTCAGGTTGACGCTTTGTCCCGCAGAGAGGACCAGGGGCAAACTCAAAGAGGACGAGGTGAACTGGGAATTGTTTACGGTGATTGCCGAGACCGTCGCACTCGTCTGTCCGATGTTTGTAACAGTAACCAATTGAGTTTCGGTCTGTCCCACGCTGACGGCGCCAAAGCGCAAGGTCGACGGTGAAGAAGCGAGTTGTGGCACAGCTGCGCTGGCGCCGATCGAAACCATGGCGAAGAACAGCAGCGTAATGCCGTTGGTTAGAAAGTGGAGGGTGAAAACGGAGAGAGAACGGTTGATGGACTGGGGGAGTCTCATGCAATCTATTTTGTGAGAAACCCCGTGAAACTTGTAGATTCCAACAGTGCATTGGACCATCGGCCGAAAGGCCAATAGTCCCAAATTAGAACTGGCTAAGAATGGATATGAACTTCAGGCGAGATATACGAAGCTCGAAACCGATGCTTGAAGATATAGCAGGCCTTTGCTTTGCTGAGGCAAATCCTGCGGGCTAAAATCGCACAACGAAACCAGAGGAAAGGCGAAGGTTACGACGTTCAAAGTCAGGCGACCCGGTCTTAAGTGCGTCTACTTGATTGCGCCAACTCAGGAGCCGCACGAGCCGGGTGTCGATTCCCAGGCCCAGATCTTCCGCAAATGATGTTTCCGAGGTTGATCCGGAGGGGGCATTCTCACGGACGTGCACGGCTCCGATCATCGCGTGCCCGTACGGGCGGAACCGGCCAATCGAAGCTCCTCCCCGCAGGCCGAATAAGAAATTATTCTGGCTCACGCCGCCATACTGTCCGCTGAAATCAGCAACCGCTCCAAAATAGCGAAGGTACATTTTCTCGACGGATGTGTTCCAGCCGCTGAGATTCGAGCTGGCACTGGAAACTGGGTCGCAGGAGGTTGTGGTGCCGAAAGCGGGCACCTCGCAGTGGGATACACCCGTGTGGGAGTATCCGAAGAACAGATTTCCATGGTTAGGAAGTTGTGGTTTCACGGTTTCATCTGGAGTGACTTTGGTTTTCTGATCCGTGACAAAGCTCATTCCTTGAGCCTCGCGTGAGGCGCGATACCAGGGATGCTCGCCGTGGAGCATATTGGCTCCTGAGCGGATTGGATTGAGAGCAACCCGCATACTATCGATCAGAAAGCGGTTCTGGGTGGCGCCCTCGACGCGGCGCACAACCTTCTTATCCAGGAAGTCTTCCCCGATGAGCCAGCCTGTGCCACCCAAGGGCGTCATCACAACGTCAATTTGGCCCACACCGGTATAGCAATGATTCGTGTTGCAAGGGTAGGATCCGTTCGAGTTCCACGGAGGTCTGTCCTTCGTGCCGTATTTTTCGACAGTGACCTCACTCAACGGTCCGAGATTCCACTGGGTACTGTAAACAGCGTTCCAGAGCGCTGCCTTTAAGCGACTCTTCCAATAGGCCTTGGTCTTGGAGAACTCCAGCGGAGCAGACTTAGGATCATTCTGGACCTGGATGAAGCCGCTGAGAGCGCCCTGAATGGGATGTCCGACATAGCCAAACCAATTGGGGTCACCATCGTCCCAACCAGACTTCGTCCATTCGGAGAGCGACTGCCTGTAATCCCGCCAATAATGATTAAAGGGCACTCCGTTTTCGGAGACCACCCATCGGAAGTCCGTGTGCACCACGTATGCCTGCTCAATCAGAAGGAAGGTAAGTGATTCGGTCAAGGCCCGACCCCAATGAAAACCCTGCTGTTCGGGTACGGAAGGCGTTTCAGAGGCCTCGCCACCTGCTCCGGCGGCTTGCGGTGGTTGAACGTCAACACGCCAATCGGTTAAGGGTCTTGGCATGGCCGCAGCGCTGGCAAGGGTTGGGATGCCGGATATTGCCTCGTGCCCTGCCGAAGCGCAATCCTTGAACGCGTCGAATGTCGAGTTGCAAACAGGCTGGGGTATTTGACTGAAGCCGCAGGCAGACCCGAGCACTACGACCGTAGCGAGGAAGATGAGGCGATCCATGGCCATGCGGAAGAATCAAGCTAACATGCGCGGTTTTCTGAAACCCCGGAAAATACCAAAACTGCGTTTGAAGAAAAATTGAGGCGCTTAGGCTGCGTCTCATTGTGACGAGGTCAAAAGGCTCAGGGGCTTCTCGGGCTGTCCTCACGCCTCCGCATCAGTAGGCATTCTTGCTGGTAAACATGCGGAGCAGAGTCATGCTGATGATTTGCAGATCGAAGGTCAAGCTCCAGTTGCGGAGATAGTAGAGGTCGTATTCCACGCGCTTGGCAATGGAGGTATCGCCTCGCCAACCGTTTACCTGCGCCCACCCAGTGATTCCAGCCTTGAACATGTGACGGGAGTTGTAACGATCAAATTCGTTCAGGAATCGTTCTACAAAGAAGGGGCGCTCCGGTCGCGGCCCAACGATGCTCATGTCGCCTCGTACAACGTTAAGGAATTGGGGCAGTTCATCAAGGTTGGTTTCGCGCAAGAAAGATCCAACCCTGGTCCGGCGGGGATCTTCTTCACAGGTCCAACGTGTATTTCCTTCTTCAGAACTACCCACGTTCATGGTTCGGAACTTGAACATCCGGAAAACTCGTCCGTTTAGCCCGACGCGTTCCTGAACGAAGAATACGGGTCCACGGCTGCTCAATTTTATGGCGAGAGCGATGGCGAGGGTGATCGGCAGAGTAATCAGCAGAACGAGAACCGAAAAGGTGACATCGAAGATTCGCTTCTGAAACAGATAAGGGCCCGTCTCCGCGAGCGTAGGACGAAGGTCAAGCATGTGAATCCCACCGAGGTCGATGAGGCGGTCGCGGAGAATGACGCCCTCACCAAGATCGATGACGACGCGAGTGGGGACGCAGAGCTTTTCTAGGACGGGGGCAATTTTCTGGACATCGCTGAGACGAGCAGCCGGCAAAGCAATGATGATGTCGTTGACAGAGTTGCCGTTGGAGAAAGTGGGGATCTGATCCATCTCGTAGACTGGCCCGTCAACCGCGACCTCCTGATCCGGAAGCCGTACGAAGCCGACGATCCGGCAAGGCAACACCTCGCCATTGAGGAGCGAGGTTCCGACCCGGCGGGCGAAACGATCGGTGCCCACGACCAGGATCTTGACCTCGTTCCTGCCATCCTTGCGGATTAATTCGAACGAAACGCGGAACACAACGCGGGCGAGGGTGGCCAAGAAAAACAGAGCAACTGCGCTGATGGCGATGACGAGACGCGAATAACTCGCTTGCCGGTAAAGAAACCCGGCTGCCATGACCACCGAATAGGTAAACGCCAACGCTTCGAGCAGCCGCCGACTTTTCCCACCAGGAGCATACAACTGTTCCACGTTCCAAAGCCCAGACTCTTCGGCTGCAATTGCCCAGACAATGGTGGTCAGGAGAAGGATGCCCCAGTAGGAAGGCAACCCGCCGGGAGGCGCTCCCGAGATTAGGAAATTGAAGCCGAATCGAACCTTGACTGCGATGAAATAAGCGCAGGCAGGCAATAACAACATCAAAATTCGCAGATATAAACGGGCAAAGCTAAGACGACTGCTAATCATACGTATTAGGCTCTGGCTTTACCCAGAGTGAATGCAATCAATCATTTCCCATGATTTTGGTCTAGCCATACATATGCCGGTCACCGCTAGAATGTCAAGAACAGAAACACTGCGTTCGCAGGGCCAGCACCAAGGAGGGAACTTCCCGTTTGGGTCCCCTCCTGAAGGTTCTTTTAAAGGCGGGGCAAAATCGACTTAGGGCTAATCTCTGGGAATCTCTTAGCAGCTTTGCCCGCCATCGTTTCGCACGCCGCCTCAACAAGGAACCCCGAGGGCGATAGAAAGTTGCGGACTGCAATCCATTAAAAAATAATTTGTTTCTCTCAGGCTGACCATCAGCTGCCCACATCTATGGGGCTGAGGTTTTCCGAGAGAAGCCCTTGGGCCAGAATGACAATTGTACTGAAGAGGTCACATTCGACTGTCTGGTCGATGCAATGACCGGGAAATTCCACACCTCGTATTGTATTGAAGCCGAGAGGCTGAAACTTGATCGCGGCCAAAACTCTGCGCGGACGTTCGCGTCGGCCAGTGTGCCTCCGTTGGGGATAAATTCGTGGCTCACTTTCTGATGCCGGAAGCCGAATTGGAGTTTATTTCGCGGGCTGAACCAGTAGGTGGTCCAGGCCTGAGCGCCCTGGCCTTGTCGGCCCATCCAGCTGCCCATCAGGTGACCTGCATTCTGAAAACCGGTGATCCAGGCTCCATCCCAGTAAAAGGCGCCGAATGCGACGTCCCCCGCGCTATAGGGAGGGTCTGTATAGCCTCCCTCGAGGCGGAAATCCAGCTTTGGGATCTTGGGAAGGCGCGGAATGTAAATTCCCGCGAGCCAGGCAGCGACGTCGGGCCCAAGAATCGGAGTGATTTCGTCATGTTCAGCAAGGCCTTCCGCGTAGAAAGTCAATCCGTCCCTTAGTCCGGGAATCCGGTAACTGAAGTCCATTCCGGATCGGCGTGCTCCTGGTTTATTGGGATTGCCAGCGAGCGTGTTACCGGTCGAGAACACACTCCTCAGGAATGAATGCAGGGTCAAAGGATAGCCGGGTCCTCCATAATCGGTGGTGCGCGAGAGGCCAATTTCGAGGTTTGAGGTTGGCTTAAAGCTGATTCTCTCGCCGTGAACAATTGGCTGAGGATTCAGCGCCTGACCGTACTGGCCGACTAGCCCCAGCGGACCATCGATGAATTCATATCCCGAGTATTGCCCGATGAAGGCCTCCAGCCGCATGGGTCCAAGGAAGCCTAAGAAACTCGGGAGCGTAAAGGGAGTGACCCGGTTGACGCGGAACATTCTGATCGGTGCCGCGTTATCGCTCAACATCATGGGCCCACCCTGAGATGGCCCCCACCACAAGCTCTGGTTACCGTAGGAGAGCTGCCAGTCGGAGAGATTCAGGGCCACATACGTGTCCAGGAATCGGCCTTCGCTAAAAGCGGCGGTTGGCGTGTCGGGCGGCACTGGGAATGGTGATGGAATGCCGCTTCGAATGAAATCGGCCTGAGATATGGCGTCGCGCGCGGTCAGTGGCAGAGCGGGGGCAGAAGGAGAATGCTGCAATTCGCCGCGGACATAAACTGCTAATGGACCGTATTCCGCCCATCCGGACAATCCCGAAACGTTGTTGAAGCCTTGTTCCTCGGGGCGGCCGTAATCGTTTACGATGGTCTGCCCGAAGTGATCGCCGTCGGTAAGCGGTTTGCCGACGATCTCGGTGCTCCGCGTGTAAGCCGATTCCAGTTGTAGCTGAGCATTGTCTCCGCCATCCAACAAGATAACTTCCCGGCTGAATTCTTTTTGCAGAGCCCCGTAAAGCACCGCAGCTTCGCTCGTTTGGACTTCGTCATCCGCGATGCGATTCGCAGCTTCTTTGACCTGACGCGCACATTCCATGCGCGTCCACGGACGCATATCGGCGAACCCGCTGTGAATGTATCCGAGCGCGGTCAGGCGATCCATGGCTGGGTAAACCCAGCTATCCAGGGGTACGTAGGGCGACCCCATATTCCGCGCTTCGCGGCTCGCGCTCGTGTCGCCTTTGCTGAATGTGCCCCATCTGGCGATTTCCGCATCGCCGTATTGAGAGTGGGAGCGAAAGACCTGTCGACCGAGATACCACCCCAGGGCGCTGCCCAGGATTACGTCGGAAGTAAAGTGCTGATGTCCTACAATCCGCGCAGCACCAACTCCGCTTGCCAATCCATAGGCTAGAAATTGGGTGAGAGGACCGGGATATTCGTGAGCAATCACGCTGGCAATCGCCCAACTGATGGAGGCGTGCTCGGAGGGGAAAGAAGTTCCGCCTTGAAAAAATTTCCCACGCCCGGAGCCGGTGAATGGGCGCTCCCTCCCGAAGGCGTACTTAAAGACTTCGGTGTCCAGGAATGCGTCGATGCCGGCTTCTCCACTGAGAAGTCCGGTTTCGCGCTCTTGATCGTTGTTCGTAACGTGTCCCCACAGGAACATTCCCGCGCCTAAACCCGCCATGGCCCCGAGCCCAGCGTTGGAAGCGGTAACCGCGTGCGAAACCGTCGTGGGATTTGTAGGAACGTGTTTTTCGATTGCGGTGTCGCTTGCCACCAACGCAGCGCCGGCAAAGGCCAAGGGAACTATCAAGTGCAAGTCGGCGTCGGTCATATGGAACGGCGCGGTCCAGAAATTCTTCTGATCCTGAAAAAGATTTCGCGGGAGCGATTTCAAGTCAACCGGTACCGGAACAAAATCGGGAGAATGCTTCTGGGGTTTCGAAGATGGATCAGGAGTGTGCCCGTCCTCCGCCGGCGTCTGCGCGAAGGCGAGCAAACCGCAGCCAACGACCAATGTCATCAGAAGCCATGAAGTCGCTCGGAACCCAGCGGACCGGCATCTGCTCTTGCGCGCGCGGATGACTCGGCAATAGACATCATCGACGATCGTGCTGGAAACCATTGGGTACGAGCCCGTCCGCGTAGGTTGGAGTAAATGAACTCTTGGCTGCAATTGTCCGTCCGCGACTTCCGAAATCCCAACCAAAGTCGAAGTGTTCAAACTAGCACAAAGCGGAGTCGATATCCGGAGCAAAGACAATTACCGGAATGAGTCTGGTACGGCCAAGGCCGCTGCAAAACTGATAGAATCACTGTCTGCGGCGTTATCATAATAGTAAAGCTGCGACTTTCGCGAACACGATGATTCAAACCGAGATCCAACCCGAACCGATTATCAATGAAAGCATAGAACGAAACGCGGATCCATTCGCCGACGAAACCGACATTTCGTTCCTCGATATTTTGGTTCTGCTTGTGGAGCGCAAGCGCTTTATCCTGCGGTTTATGCTGGCCGCATTCGTGCTGGCAATCGTGGTTTCTTTGCTGCTGCCGGTCCGCTACGAGGCGAAGATCGTATTACTACCTCCTCAGCAAAATTCCTCCGTCGGTTCGTCGTTAACCGGACAATTGGGAGGCGCACTGGGCGCGCTGGGCGCATTGGCCAGTGGCAGTCTTGGTCTTAAGAACCCGGCCGACATGTACGTCTCCTTGCTGATGAGCCGGACCGTCGAAGACGGAATGATCAAGCGTTTTGGATTAATGCAGGAGTATCACGCAAAACGAATGTCGGGCGCGCGAAAGCAATTCGAGAACCGAACGAAGGTGGTTGCGGGCAGCAAGGATGGCCTGATTCGTATTACGCTGGAGGATGGCGATCCGAAGCGGGCTGCTGAACTGGCCAACGGCTACGTAGACGAATTTCGAAAACTATCGGCAACGCTGGCGATTACCGAGGCGGCGCGTCGCCGTTTGTTCTTCGAGCAGCAACTGCACCAGGCGAAGGATAATCTGACCGCGGCCGAAGATGCGATGACCAAGACGCAGCAATCCACCGGTGTCCTGGAGATTGACAGTCAGGCACGGGCGCTGGTCGAATCGGCGGCCGTCCTGCGCGCGCAGGTAGTGGCCAAGCAAGTAGAGATTGAGGGCATGCGATCCTTCGCGACCGATGACAACCCTACTGTTGTTCTCGCTAAACAGGAACTGGCTGCGCTGCAATCGCAGTTGCAGCGCGTGGCAGGATCGCAGAATGACGCTGGGTCGGACATCAATCTCTCGAAGGGAAGAGTGACTCAATCCGGCATGGAATACCTCCGCCGGTATCGTGATCTCAAATATCAAGAGACCGTCTTCGAGTTGCTGGCGAAGGAGTTCGAAATCGCCAAGCTCGACGAGGCGCGTGAGGGCTCAATCGTTCAGGTAGTGGACGATGCCGTACCGGCGGACGTGAAGTCCTCGCCGCATCGGACGCTGATTGTCCTCGGGGCTACGATTCTTTCTTTTTTTGTTGCCGCACTCTGGCTGTTTCTGCGAGATAGATCCGCTCGTGCTTTCGATATCCCGGGGAACCGGGAGCGCCTGGAAGCAATGAAGCGGGGTTGGAAGGGGAAACAAGATGTACCGTAATCGGGTCTTTCGTTCCCCGCATATGCTGAAAGCGTTCCAGGTGCTGGCTTCAAGCTCTTGGAGGCAAAGATTTTAGCCGTGGCGAGCTTGGTCCTTCGTCGTATCATTTGCAGTGGGGTCTGATATACTCGACGAAACCATGCGCGTCTTATTCCTGAACCCTCCATTTCACCCTCGCTTTTCTCGCGAGCAGCGCAGTCCCGCAGTTACCAAGAGTGGAACTTTGTATTACCCCAAGTGGCTTGCTACGGCCGCTGGAGTGGCCATCAAGAACGGACATGATGTGGATTTGGTGGATGCTCCCGCTGCCGGGTTTACGGTCCAGGCGGTCATCGATCGTATTAAAAGCAAGAATATTGAAGCAGTGGTCTGCGATACTTCCACTCCCAGCATTCTCAATGATGTGAGCGTGCTCGAAGCTCTGGCCGCCGCGAAGCCCTCGTTGCACCTGTTGATGGTCGGAAGGCACGTGTCGTCACTGCCGAAAGAGACGCTCGCGATGTCAGCTGCCCTGGAAGCTGTCGCGGTGCGCGAGTACGAATACACGGTGCGCGACTGGTTGGAAGCGAAAGCCTGCGGCGCCGATCTTTCTTCCGTCGACGGCTTGGTTTACCGTGCAGCAACTGGAGAGATCATCAGCAACCAGCCGCGGGAAGCCATCCAGAATCTCGATGAGCTGCCTTTTGTTTCCGAGGTCTATAAGCGCTTTTTGCATACCCCAGACTACTTCTATGGCCACTCGCTGTGGCCCTTGGTAGTCTTCGATACCAGCCGCGGATGCCCCTATCACTGTTCGTTTTGTGTTTATCCGCAGACCTTCAGCGGTCACAAAATGCGGTATCGATCGGTGGCGAATGTGGCCGACGAGTTCGACTTCGTCTCCCGCGAGATGCCGGAAATCAAGACCGTCATGCTGGAGGACGATACCTTCATCATCAGCAAGCCGCGCACGCTAGAGTTGGCGCAGGAACTGATTCACCGCGGGAACAAGTTGCCATTCGACGCTAACTGCCGCGCCGACATCGGTGCCGAGGGCGAGCTACTTTCCACGCTACACAAGGCCGGTGCCCGCCTGTTCTGCGTCGGTTTCGAAAGCGGCGATGTGGAAGTCATCAACGGCATGAAGAAGAACAACGATGATCGCCGTGACGCCAAATATCACGAAGAGGCCCATCGCTTCGTCCGCCGCTGCCGGGAGTCGGGCATCATGGTGCACGGCTGCTTCATGGTCGGGAACCTGAACGAAACGCCAGCGAGCATGGAAAAGACGCTGAACTTCGCCAAGAAACTGCAGCCGGATACGGCACAGTTCTTCCCCATTATGGTGTATCCCGGCACGACTGCATACGAGGAAGCCAAGAAGCGGGACTACATTCAGATCGAAGACTGGGGTGCGTGGTTGACGAAGGACGGCCTTCACAATAGCGTTGTCACCCTCCCGAACATCACGCACGGACAGTTGGTCAGCTTCTGCGACCGGGCGCGTCGCAGCTTTTATCTCAGTCCTTCCTATCTTCTGTACAAACTAAAACAGTCACTGAAAGATCGCCGCGAGTTGCAGCGCAACGTCAAGGGTTTTATTACGCTGTCGAAGTATCTGTTGCGGGGCAGCCAGCATGAGAACGCCGAGGCTGCCCCACCAGAGCCGGGGCGCGGCAGCATCACGCCCATCGCGAGCCCGCAAGGTGGTGACTAGATCTCCTCGTTCGTCTTCCGTTGCAGGTTCTGAAAGAACTCCGAGGTGCCCTCTTACCGCGTGCCTTAACCTCGGCGTGCCAGGATGCAATCCTTCAGGAGCCGGCCTCCCATGCTGAAAGTGGCGAGCGGGATTCCCATCGAAGCTTCGGTCATCGTTCCGACCTTTAATGGAGCGTGTCGCGTTGGCACTTGCCTCGAGGCCCTTCTCAAGCAGACCCCGCCGAAAAATATTGAAATTCTGGTTGTCAACGACGGTTCAACCGACAACACGGTAGGCGCGGTCGAACGCTTTTCCGGCGTTCGCCTCATCAGCCAGGCAAATGCCGGCCCGGCGGCGGCCCGCAATCGCGGTGCTCTGGAAGCTCGGGGTACGATTATCCTTTTCACCGACGATGATTGCGTCCCGATGCCAGAGTGGCTGGACGCCATGCTTGAACCCTTTCAAGATCCAGAGGTCGTGGGAGCGAAGGGAGTCTACCGTACACACCAAACGAGCCCTGTGGCTCGTTTCGTGCAGATCGAATACGAGGATCGTTATCGCCTGATGAGGAGCCAATCCTCGATCGACTTCATCGATACCTACTCGGCGGCGTTTCGGCGCGACCGATTCTTGGCGATGAATGGTTACGATATCTCGTTTCCCGTGGCCTGCGCCGAGGACATCGAACTCTCTTACCGGATGTCGGCGCGCGGCTGGAAGATGAAGTTTGCTCCTGCGGCGATCGTTTACCACACGCATCCTGACACGATCTGGCGATATCTCAAGAAGAAGTACAAATTCGCTTTCTGGCGTGTGCTCGCCGTGCGTAAGAACCCCGCCAAGGCCGTGAAGGACAGCCACACCCCACAGCTTATGAAACTCCAGCTGCTGTTCGCGCCCGCGCTGCTGATCGCCGTCGCCATCGATCTAGCGCTGCGGCCGACATGGCCTGCATCGCTGCTAGTGCTGGCTACGTTTCTCGTGAGCACACTGGCGTTCACACTCCGAGCTATCAAGAAAGATGCAATCGTCGGATTGCTTTCCCCGGCGCTGCTCGCCGCACGAGCTTGGGCACAGCTGCTGGGAGTCACTGCTGGACTGCTCTATGCCCGCCGCAAGTCTGCCCAGGTCCCGACCAAGTCGGCGGCGTGAAGTGGCTGTGCGGGTATTGCTGTTGCTACTCTAAGCCTCTGGGATGTACTAAAGGCAATCAAGGCAACACCGTATGCCGGTCCTCATTGCGCCCGACAGTTGCCTTACCCTGTTTGAGCAGTTGTCTCTTGCAATCCCAGAAGAACAGGTGGTAAACGATCCCCGGGAGGGGAATGGAGGAATCTAGAAGTCGCCTGGCCGGAGAAAGTATTGCAGCTGCCATCCCGGCAAATCCTGTTGCGAGCGCATGCCCGGGTCGTGGTCCTCCTTTCTCGGTTTGCTTCGCATAGTGCTGGCCTGCTTCCTTCCGGAGAAACACCTGGCCCGCGGGGATATTACCCAGGAACTTTCGGCAAGCACCCTCGAAGGAAAAGAACTGGTGGTGATAGCCGATTGCCTCCGAATTGTAAAAGAGCTGCAAACCCTGCTTGCTGAGCCGGTACCCGAGCTCGATATCTTCGAATGCCGCACTCTTGAACTCCTCGTCGAATTGCCCGCAGGTTCGAAGGAATTCGGTTTTCAGGCTCAGATTGCAGGTATAGAAAAACTGGAAAGGGGCCTCTTGGTTATTTTGTAGTCGGTTGAAGTGGAACAATTTGTTATCACCGTACCAGCGCATAAAAGGAGTCGCTTCAATTTCCGGTGACCATGTAACGTGGCCCAGAACAGCCGCAGGGGGCTGAGGGTTTCTCCGGTGGCACTCAATATGTTGTTCAACTAAATTACGCTCGGGAACGATGTCGCTGTCGGAGAACAGCACTAGAGCGGAGCGAGCCTCCCGAATCCCTAAATTGCGAGCAGCCGCGGGACCCTTATTGGGCTGCTGTAGGTAGCGAATCGGGAACAGCGATCGTTTGGTGAACTCTCGAACCATCGATTCCGTGCCATCTGTGGAGCCATCGTCGATCACGAGCAGTTCATGGATGAGCCGAGGCGACGACTGTGCCAGATATCCTTCGATTGCTCTTACCAGCACTTCCCGTCGGTTGTAGGTCGGGATGATCACACTCAGCGAACTTAAACAGGACGCCTCAGGCACGGGGCTCCTCTGACTCGCGCGTAAGCACAAAAATCTTACGGTACGACGGTTCTCTGTTGACATGTTGCAGAAGTCGCTCCACGAATCCCGGCATGACTCGCAACATCAGGCGGAAGGAGCGGTTCCACGGCTGGGACATCTCGGTTTTCATCATCCAGTAGTGAAACTTCAGGCTCTCGTTTGGAACGGCCCCACTCTTCCATCCCCGGGGCAGATCCATCATGAGATCATCATCAGGAAACGGGTGAAGCATATGTTCTTCGAGCCACACAGGAGAGGGCAAGTTTCGGGATTGGTAATCACGATGCAATTTCTGGTCAAGCTCGAATGCAGCCTTCCCACAAGGATAGCCGAACACCGCCAGTTTCCTGGCCACGCGCAGCACCTCGGCAACCACTTGCTTCCGGTGTCGGGGCGGCACATGCTCCATTACGTCGGACACGACAACCGCATCAAAAGCGCCATCATTGAAAGGCAACTGCTGCCCCGAGCACCGAACCGCGCGCATATGCTTCACCGGGCGCGATGAAAAAATCACATCGCATCCCACAAAATCACCAGTCCAGAACTCTCCCAATCCGAGAGAGCCTGAACCGACCTCCAATAAAGTACCGCCGACCGCAAGCTGGGACCTCAACTCTCGGAGAATTGGAAAAAATCGAGCGGCACGATTAAGCAATGCGGCACAACCTCCTTGCGTGGCGTGCCATAGGCATAAAATTCTCGATCTTGCCCCAGTCATATTCGTCAAAGAAACCGCTCTGCAGAATGAGAGCGAAGTAAAGCAGTCCAAAAACAACTCCCATCTCAACTAGTCCAAACCATGAAAGACTCCTCGCCGGGTGAATCACTAAAATCACAGCCAAGAGCAATACCGAGCAGAGCGCCGGCTTGAAGTAGCTTTCCTTGAGTACCCGAAAGGCCGGATACCCCGACTGGCGGTGGAATACTGCCATGAAGTAAGCTGAAGCAAGAATCAACGCTCCAGCCGTCCCCATCACTGCCCCGGCAAAACCGAACTTGTAGATCAGACCCAGGCTCAGGGGCACGTTGAGGACGATTGCCAGGATCGCTGACTGGATGCCAGGCCTCAGATTTCCCGTTCCCGCAAAAATCATGAATCCGGGCCCAGTCGCAAGGTTGAAGAAGTTCACAGCAAGGAGAATGCTTAGGGGCAGGGCGATCATCCCCAGTTTGGGCCCAAGCCATAGTGCCACAAACCGATTCGAAACTGCAGCGACGTAGCACACCACCGGCACGCCAACGAGAGCAAGGTATTTGTGGCTGCGGTAGTAGAGTTCCTTCATTCGCGATTGGTCATCCAGCGCGTTTAATTCTGAAGCGGCAGGAAAGACCGGACTGAGGACGAGTCCAATGGCACCGCGCAACTTCAGCGCAATGTCACTCGCAATGTCGTACCACCCCACCGCCGCCACGCCTACCAGCATTGCAAGGAAGAGTTTTTCTACCTGGTTGTGCACTACCACGGCCGCCTGCGTGACGTACAGGCGAAGGCTGTAGCCGAACATCTTTTTGGCCTCGCTCCTGTCGAATCGCATCGGATTCAGTATTATTTGCGGCAGTAGTTTCCGAACGAGGATGAGATAGATGGCAATAGTCAGGATTGCGGACGCTATGTATCCATAGACCAACCCGCGCAAGCCGCCTCCCCGAAGCAGAAGAACAGCGCCGAAGACGGCACTCATTATGGTATTGGCCCCGCCCACCATGTGGGTTAAATCGAGGCGCTGCAAGCCAGTAGTGACGGAGGCGAATACCTGGCTCAGGATATTGGCGGCAATGACGATCAGAAAACAGCGCAACAGCACGATCAATTCGGCACCTGGCACCACGCTGCCATGAAAAAGCCTTTTCACAAGCAGCGGACTCGCGCCCCAAACCGCACTGCCGATGAGCAAATCCAGTAGGAGGAATAAGGCCAACCCCGAACCCAAAAGTCTGGCTAAGGCGGCGAAATCTTGTCGAGCGTAGTACTCGGCGACAAATTTGCTCAACGTTCCCACCAACCCCAAATCTGCCAGAGATGTCAGCCCATTGATGGCAAGGAACACCGCCCAGGTGCCATACCCCGTGACCCCAATCTTGTGAAGTATGAGTGGAGTCATGATGAAAGGAATTGGCGCTACAAAAACGTAGCGCAAACCACCAAACACCACGCTGCGCATGATTTTTGTGCCCAGCGAACGCGGCGGGGAAGCGAGAGCAATCGAGGTTGTATTATCTTGTTTGATTTCTTCGGTCAGCATGCCTGGATACTGCTCTTCCTCGCGAACACCGGTCACAAGGGGCACGCCGTTTTCGGCCGCCTTACAACATTCTACAACGTGCCAGATCGTTTTCCTCTAGCAAACCGTCTAGTAGGGTCTCGAACGCCATGACTTCGGATGCTCCGCATTGATTTTAGGTGTCTGCTAGTATTTCTATGTTGATGCTGCGGCTCAGAGCCAACTGTGTGACTCGTGTCAGGACCGGCAAAATGACAGCGCAATTCTGTGTGCGGCCTGTGAAAGGGCAGTCTCTCGGTTTTCAACCGATCGAGAATGCGGAAACTTCAGAGCGATTACCGCGGCCGGACGGCTCGGGTCGAAAGCTTTTACGACTTGATTTACCTCGACCTTGCTTAGACATGTTTCGATACCTTTATTGAAGCTTGGTCTAAGTTAGAGCCTAACTGGATGATGGCTATGGAGATCGGGAAAGCAGTTCGGGTCGCTGCTCGAAATGTCTTGGGGCCGCGGCTGACGGTCATTGTCCGTCAGCGGCTCCGAATTTTGGGCTTCGCGGGGGCCTACCGTCGCCGACTGCGATTTAAACGTGGTCTCGAAATAGGGGGACCCAGCGCAACTCTTGCCTACGATGGGCAACTCCCGATCTACGATGTTCTGGGATCCTTGGACAATTGCTTGTACTCGTCGAGTACAATTTGGGCCGGAGAAGTGCGGGAGGGCAATACTTTCCTTTTTCATCCCGGAAAGGATCCAGGTGCTCAGATCATCTGCGACGCCACAGATCTGCCAACGATTGAGGACTCCAGCTACGAATGCGTTCTGGCGTGCCATTGCCTGGAGCACTTTGCCAATCCTCTGCGAGCGCTCGCAGAATGGAAACGGGTTCTGAAAGATGACGGCCTGCTTCTGTTAATTCTGCCGCACAAAGACGGCACCTTCGACTGGCACCGCTCTACCACTCCGCTGGAACACATGATCGAGGACTACGAAAAGGCAGTGGGTGAAGAAGATCTGACGCACCTTCCTGAAATACTGGAACTCCACGATCTATCTAGAGATGAAGCGGCTGGAACAAAAGAGCAGTTTCGGCAGCGGTGCCTACGCAATCATAGTACTCGTGTCATGCATCATCACGTCTTCGACACCATGACAGCCATAGCTCTAGTGAATAAAGCAGGCTTCAAGATCCTTCGTGTGGATAGTTTCGAGCCCTGTCACATCTTTATCCTTGCCAGCAGAGCGAATCGAGCTTTTGACAATCGCCATTTTATGGAAGGCGGACGCAAGCACTGGAGCCGTAGCCCTTTTCCGTCAGACCATGAACACACAAATAGCTGACAAATGCTTTGCGAGATCTGTTTGCGCGGTGACTGTTACGTACCACCCGAGCGCCAGGATGCTTGAGAACCTCCCCCGGGTTCTCGCCCAGGTTGAGGAACTGGTTGTGATAGACAACGGCTCCAGCGTCGAGGAATTGGGCCCACTGCGTGAGAAAAACCAGTCTCTGGGATTTAAATTAATCGAGAATGGAGAGAACCTCGGCATCGCGGAGGCCTTGAATGAAGGCGTACGGTGGGCTCACAGCCAGGGCTATTCCTGGGTGATTCTCTTTGATCAGGACAGCGGGATTACCGATGGCTTCATGAGCCACATGTTCGCGACGTGGGAGTCCCATCCCGACCGCGAACGGGTGGGGTCGATACACCCTAGGTATGTCGATCCGCACACGGGCATCGAGGCAGCGGTTCCTCGCGCCAGCGACGGCAGCCCAGTGTTGCCCATGACTTCGGGATCGCTAATGCCTGCATGGATCTTTGACAAGATCGGATCGTTCGCATCCGAATACTTCATTGATGCTGTGGACTGGGAGTACTGTTTTCGCATAAGGGCCGCGGGTTATCTTATCGCCGATTCAAAGCAAGCTAAGCTACTGCACTCCCCTGGCAGTCCCGAAAGATCCACAGTCCTTGGCCGGACTTTCCATCTCAGTCACCACAGCGCCATCCGACGCTATTACATTTCCCGTAATTCGATTGTCCTGTGTAGGAAATATTTCTTCTCATTTCCCGGATGGATCCTGACTATTGCCTATCGCCACTTGCATGAGACGATTATGTGCTTGCTGGCGGAGGAGAACCGCGCCCGCAAATTCCGCAACTTCCTGCTGGGAACTTGGGATGGCCTGTCTGGCAGAATGGGAAAACGGGAAGGGTTGTGAAGCGCACGACCAGTGAGTCCGCGGAGCCCACAAGATCTCGATCGAGTCTTTTGGTCGAGGTGAATGACAGGCTAGCACGGCGGTTCTAAGGAACGACATAACCCAGGAGTTCGTCCGTGGTCTTGCCTTCGCATTTCGGGTCTCGGCTAACGAAATGATCGTGCCCCGTGCCGCAGCGGTAGAGGGCCACCAAGTTGAGTCCGGAAACCGGTTGGGGGTATCCATAGCCGTCCTTGCCGAGAATCCGCTGACCTTCGCAACCCACGTCGAGCGACACGAAATAGTCTTCTTGGCCATTCTTGCAGCCATAGAACGGCACCGTCGCTCCGTTCGACGGATTCGCGTAGAGGTGTCCAAGCAGATCCTCCAACTGGAATGCCGCGTTCGGGTCAATCCAGCCCGTAGTAACCTCATGCACGCTCCCATTGAAGTACCGATTGAAGGGAATCTTTGCAGCGGGAACTGGGACCCACTCCATGGGCATGAGGATCCAGTTTCCAACGTCGGCCGAGGTCCCTGCCTCAGCCGGAGTGGCTTCCCAGTTCGGCTGTGGGTAAGATACGGAGGTGTACATCTGGATTTTGGGATAGGACCCCACATCGACATTGCCGTAAAGGTCGCGCACGAAGCCGGCGATGAAGTTTGATTCGAAGCCAGTTACATTTGTGTCCATCGTGACCAGCTGTTGCCACGGCGAGGCTCCCGTTAAGAGGGCGTTTTGCGGGATCTTGTAGAGTTCAATGCCATATTGTCCGCGCTCGAGTACGCCCCCAGTGGTAGAGGTCGGGCGGAGAGGTCGATTGAAAACAGCGTACCATTCATCCCCCCTCGAATCATAGGACATGTCCCCCCAACTCGCTTGGGGATCATCCAGATCCAATCCGTTGGATGTCAGCGTCCCTAGTACCGTGAAGTGCAGTCCGTCGCTTGACACCGCAGCGGTGTGATGCAAGGTTGGGTTGCTATCCTCATAAAACATTTTGATTGCGGCTTTACCATCGGCATTGTAAACAGCTGGCTGGCCCACGCCGTATCCAGCCTGGGAGGTCGACGAGATGACCGGCTGCGGGTACTTCTTCCAGACCAAGCCATCCTTAGAAAAGGCGACCCCGATACGATTATTGGTCCCGTTAGTCTCTCCCGTGGCCACATAGTACATCGCAAAGAGATAGCTTTCCCCGTCGCCGAAAGGGTTAGCGAAAACGCCGCCAATTACCTTTGGATTGCAAGTGAAAACAGAATCCCACGAACCGGGAGTTTCGGCCAACACCAACACTGGCCCTAAGGTTTCAAATGTCGACATGTTGATCGCTTCGAAATAGATCGCATCCGAAACCTGGGAATTGTCACTCGGATTGACGCCTGAACTGCACCACCAAAACTGGCGTGTACCTCCCGTCTCAATTACTGAGGGCGAATAGTTATAATTCCTAATGTTGCCAACCGCTCCTTTGGGAAGCGAAGGCGACGTCGAACAACCGGTCGTGACAAGGATCGCACTCAAGACAACTAAAGTCATGTTCATCTTGAGAACCCGGTTCCTGAGAATATTCATTCTGACGGCCTCTCCGACTTGGGGGTCGCGCGCGCGTCGATTTCCGACTGACCGGCCCGTTCATCTGGCTGCAGTTGGGGCGTGTCAATGCAGAAATGATTCTTGCGGGTATGCCAAATGCGGTTCCAGACGCGACACATCCTAGCTCGGGACGCTGGACATTATAAGTTATTGTCCTTTTCGCGCAAGACTGTCTCGCCTGACGGTAGTGATAAGGCTTCCTCAAGCCTTGTCACTAACCACCCTGACAGGAGTAAAGGATCTAAGGTCAAGACTCGTTAGAAATGGCTCTTCAGAATGCTGTAGAGAATACCCGGGGCCCAGGCAGCTCTAGCCGCTGAGGGTCACCCTTTCAGGAGCACTCCGTCTTGTCGAGGGGGATTCAGCCAACCCTTGCGGGCGAGGCGCGAGAGCAGTGTATTCGATTTGAGCCAAACTTTAGAGTCCAAATACAGAGGATACAGAAAATTCATGAAACGCAGCGGCAGTGACAAATGCAGCTCTGCGCTGGGCGTTTCGAGCGCGTACCCAGTATCGATGAGCAGATTCCCGATGCTTGACTCAATGTCTCGTATCTGGGACGGAGTAAAAATGCGTCTCCAGCGACCGATGCTGTTGGCGTCGGTCTCCTTGCCATCCCCGCGAAATGAAGTATTGGGATCGCGAACCGACCCGAGCGCCACTCGCTGGATGCGATCGTAATCCAGGTCGTGCTCGATGAACAGCCCAACGCGCTTCAGCGTTTCGCGCGGATTCTGCACCAGATCCTCGTAACGAACTTCCATGTAATCCCCGCCCAGCGCCTGGCCATAACGGCGGCCCTTGCTAACGATCCATCGCCAATAAATCGCCGGTGCGACGCATGCACGGGCGCGATCCCAGGGCATCGGACCAAACATGCCCCGGCGATGCATAGAGGCGGTCACGTCGCGGCCATCGCGGATAATGTGAATGATGAGTGCATCGGGAATTAATCTCTTGATCAACGGAAGATACAGCAAGTGCGACGGCGTAGAATCAGCCCATCGGCGCACGCCTTGCTTGCGGGCGACCGCTTCCAGTAGGATACGCAGGAAGTCGCCGGCATTTCGGCAATCTTCCATCACCTTGTCTCTGATATCTTCGGGATCGACTCCGCTCTCGAGAAACACCGCGCTAGCGAAATAGGCGTCCAGCATCCGCCGGCGATTGCCTCGCCTTGCGAGGCTGCCGAAGCACACACCGAGCAGGTTGAAAACGTTAGTCTCCGAATGACTTACAGCGAACCCACCGACAGAAAGCAGCATGTAGTACAGGAATTTGGTTCCACAACGTCCACTGCCCAGTACAAACACCGGAGCCGTCGAACGCTTCCTCGGCCCTGTCGTCTCCCCCGCGGGGGGATTCTGAACCAAGATGCTGGCCTGTTCCATGTCTCGGCTTCCCCTGTTTACCCTCTCATATAATCATCTACAAGAACGAGCCGACGCCGCGTACACTGACTCTGCTAGGTGCTGTACGATCGTCGAGCGCGCTTCTCGGACTCCGAATCGCAGAATTCTACCAGACCAATTTAATCATTCAAAGGCATCCCGTGCGCACATTATTTATTTTTCCCGATGTTCTGAAACACGGGGCTGACTCAGGGTAACCGTGACAGAGTTCTCGTCCGAGGGCGGCGGTGAGCACTAACTTAACGTTGTTCAGACCGTTCCAGGTCCGAAACCACTCTGTGCAAATGATGCGCGCGGCCGTTTCAGCGAACGAGGATCCTTCCAGGGCATGAAAGTAAATCGATATTTGCTTTTGTCGCTGGGCCTTAGCGAATCAGCAAGTCCTTCCCGATACTGATCCACCCACCCGAATAGCGCCAATAATGGAGGTTCAAGATTTCCCGAAGAACTTTCGGAATCCGCGCAATCTTGGTTCGGGGCAATCGCGCTCGATGCTCCAAGTGACAGATTTTGCCATTGATCTCTTCCAAAGCGTATTCAGCATTCTGGAAATCCGACCTTCGCCTTTCCAGCCTCTCTCGGATTTTTCGAACTCGTCTTATTTCTTCAAGATACGAACCTCCGCCTCTGCTTCGTGCGTGTGCCATTCTTGCCCCAAGAACTGTCGGCGGTAGTCCCGCTTGTTGTCCCTGATGCCGACGATACTGCATGAGTGGATCCGCAATTAAGTCGAACTGGCCGCACGCCGCCAGCAGGAAGGATATCCATCGGTCGTGAATATCATCGGAGGGAATCGGAGACACGAGATCGAAGAGATTCCTCCGGAATGCCATGGTCGCGCCGGTCACCACGGGGTGTCTCAGTAGAACATTCAGAGCGTGACCATTCGCGAACCGGCGCTGTTTTCGAAGATCAAAAGAAAAGCTAGACCAAAGGCGCGATCCCAGCAAGCGGGAATCGTAGTCAATCAGATGGGCATCGCTGAACGCCGCCACGGTTGCGCTCGAATGCAGGAAAGCTTCTTCGATCCGGCCTAATTTGTGCCGATACCAAACATCGTCTTGATCTGCCAGCGCGACGATCGCACCTTGGCAGAGCGAAATAGCTTGCTCGAAGTTCTTGGTCGAACCGAGATTCTTATCATTGACGACAAACCGAGTGGGGAAGGCCGCGCGCTGGGCAAACTCCCTCACAATTTCGGCGGAACCGTCCGAGGAACCGTCGTCACAGATCACCAACTCGTCCGGAAGCCTATCTTGGGTGGCGATGCTATCGAGTTGGGCGCGGAGAAAGCGCTCTCCGTTAAACGTGCACATCGCCACCGAAATACTAAGACTCAAGCTCTTTCTCTCCCTGGTGAAGCGCGCTACTCTGGGTTGCTCCGGCGCGTTCTACATGGGCGCCGGATGTCAGGAATCGGAGTGAACAACCTCGAGTCATTGTATTTTTGAAGTTCATCCTTCCAACCCTGAACATTGTCGGCCGTAAGCTTCTGCTAGTATTTCTATCCTAGGGCGTGTGTGAGTCACCGCGAAGGGCAGGAATCGCATGAGGCCGGGAGAATGATAGCGCAATCTGTGTGCGCCGTGATTGTCACCTATCATCCAACCCCCAAGATGCTCGAAAATGCTTCCAAGATTCTCGCCCAGGTACAGGGGCTGATAGTAGTGGACAACGGCTCAAGCTGCTACGAGCTGGAGCCGCTGCGGGCGATGAGCCAGACCTTCTGCTTTCAGATGATCGAGAATCGAGAGAACCTAGGCGTAGCCGAGGCCTTGAATCAAGGCGTGTGTTGGGCTAGAAACAGTGGCTATCCCTGGGTGATTCTTTTCGATCAGGATAGCAGGATCACCGAGGGCTTTATTTGTCAGATGTTTGCAGACTGGAAATCCCATCCTGATCGCGAGCGGGTGGGTTCGATTCACCCCAAATACGTGGACCCAGACACAGGAACTGAGCCTGTGGTGCGACGCGCTAGCGATGGTGGTCCAGTGCTTTCCCTCACGTCAGGGGCGCTGATGCCGACATGGATCTTCGACAAAATCGGAGGGTTTGCGTCCGAGTATTTCATTGATTGTGTGGATTTTGAGTACTGCCTCCGCATCCGTGCTGCCGGCTACCTTATCGCCGACTCTAGGGAGGCTGTGCTGATGCATGCATCCGGTCGCGCGAGTGAAAGCCTGAGTTTTCTGGGATTCAGCTTCCGACCTACTCATCACAGTGCGGTAAGGCGATATTACATGTCGCGCAATCGAATTGCCCTCTATCGGAAGTATTTTCGCGTTTTTCCTCGTTGGATTCTTCAATCCATGAACGATTCCTTGCGAGAGACGATCAAATGTTTCGTGAGCGAGCAAGATCGCCCGCGTAAGTTTCGAAGCTTTCTTCTCGGAATCTGGGATGGTCTGTCCGGTAGGATGGGGAGGCGAGACATAGGAAGCGAGTCCCATTGAGTTTGAATCCCAAAGTTGCGTGCATTATTTTGAACTGGAACGGCGGGCAGGACACGATCGACTGCCTCGCCGCGCTAAAAGAGTGTACCTACCCGCAGCTGACGGTCGTCGTAGTGGACAACGGTTCTACTGACGATTCGGCTGCGAGAATACGGGCTGCTCATCCCGATGTCGTGCTGCTCGAAAGCGGGGAGAATCTAGGTTTCGCGGGCGGCAACAACGTTGGAATTCGCTACGCTCTTGCTCATGGCGCGGAGTATCTCTGGCTGTTGAATAACGACACCAGACCGGCTCCCGATGCAGTCTCTGCGCTTGTCGCAAAGGCCCTGACGGATAGAAAAATTGGTGCGGTCGCGTCGATCTGCTACTACGCGGATGCACCCTCGACCGTGCAGGCTTGGGCCGGCTCGCGCGTGGATCTATGGATAGGGTACGGGCGTCTCGCCACGGAGCCCCACGAAGATGATTGGTTTGATTCGCTCAACGGCACCAGCATGCTTGTCTCGCGCGCGGCGGTAGAAGATGCTGGGTTGCTTGACGAGGGGTTCTTTCTCTACTGGGAGGATACCGAGTTTTGCCTGCGCCTGCGCAAGAAGGGATGGCGGCTCGCCGCTGCTCCGGATTCCTGCGTCCTGCACAAAGTGAATCAAAGCACCGGTGGAAACTGGGTTATCATTGACCGTCACGCCACCGCCTCTGGCTTGCACCTCCTGCGGCTTCATTCTGCTGTGCCTAAGCTGGCGTCTTTCATATTCCTGACCGTGCGTTTTTCTCGACGTCTACTAAGGTTCCAGTTTGCACGTTGCAGGAGCGTGTGGCTGGGCGCGCAAGACTATCGTGGGGGGCTTCCCTTATCATCTAGACTGGCTTCACCTGGGATGGTTCGGGGCGTATATTCCGACAGTCGGAAGCAAGAAGTGGGCAAATGAATGATCTCCTGAATCTTTCGATGCGTCGTCTTGTGGCATTTTTAGTAGTTGTTCTTCTCTTTTTCTTGATTGTGGATGGCGCCGTTCCTCAGTTGCAAATGTATTTAACGGGCGGGTACATCCTCGTGGGTAATTTCATATTTAAGATCGCGGTGCTGGCGATCGCATGCCTTGGTTTCTTCGTTTATCCGAAGCTTCGACACACAGGGCTGCCAGTACTCACATGGTTGCTCTGTATCGCCTATCTGGTCGGCGACATGCCACATCTTATGTCCGGGCGCGGAATGACCCTGCTAGATGTCTTACAATCATACAATGCATATTATGCATTAGTTTTAATTGGCCCGGTCTTGTTGGCATTTCGTGGCGCCGTTTCCGAACGCGCCATTATACGGTGCATTGTGTTCCTTTTGCCGCTCAGCGCGATCATAGGACTCGCCCAGTATCTGACACGTCAGCCCCTCCTTCCCACGGAAAGCAGTGATGGGGCCTTCCACATAAATAGCTGGATCTTTTTCGATAACGTCCGGGCCTTTAGCTTGTTCTCGTCATCGATGAACTTCGGTTTGTTCTGCGCACTCTGTGGCGCGCTCGGAGTAGCGCTATACCGAACGATGCCAAAAAGAGCGGCGTTACTGTTCATTTTGTCGGCAACCGCATGTTTCAGTACGCTGACCAGACTTTCCTACTTGGTGTTTGCCTGCGCTTCCAGCTATGCCCTGGTCCTTACCTTCGGTAAGAAGGCGGCACGAGGGCTTTGGTACCCGGTACTTTACTTTGTATTGGGTATCTCGACTATGTTTGTCGGATTGATTTCATTCACTGCGGACGAAAGCAATTTGGGGGACACGGGATCCCTTATTGAGCGAGTTGCTCAGTGGGGTTTTTATTCTGAACTTATCCTGCAGTCCAGTTCAACTGATAAGGTGTTCGGCCTCGGAATCGTTCAAAATGAGAAGCTAAGTTCAGATTATCCGATGCTCATCGATAGTGCTCCGCTGGCTCTGGTCTTGCACCTCGGCATAGTCGGTCTGATGCTCTTTGGTGCTCTGTTGGTCCAGATGTGGCTTTATTTGCGCCGCGAGGCCCTAGACACTAAGGAGCCATTCGCTATCGCGGCAGCCAGTTTTTGGGCGACGCTGTTATGTGCAGGAATTTTTAACATCGTGTTCAGCTCATTCGGCTCCGTCTTCGCTATCGCCATTCTCTGTTCCAAAGATGAAGCGATCAAACGACTCCAGAAAAAGAGAGGAAGCTTCGAGGACGCTAGGCTTAAGAAACTGCCGCCGGACTTTGTTGGGACTCTCAAAGAGACCTAGGCGTCCGTTCGTTCCGTGCGAGAACCGACGGGAAAGGTTCGGCAAAATGTCCACGAGAACAGCATTCGCCGTAGCTGCCCTGCTTTTCATGTTCAGGGCGCTGGTTCAGGCTCAACTAACGGTTCCGATTGCGCCTGCCGGTTCCGATATTGGGGCACAAATCAACGCTGCGTTTACCGCGTGTAGCTTCAATTGTGTGGTTGCGATTCCTCCGGGAAATTATTCCTACTCGACCACGATTGAAATGACCAAGCCCTCGCAATCCTTGATTGGCGCCGGGAGTCTGTTGACAATTTTGCATTACACGGGGTCAGGGGACGGAATCAAGTGGCAAATGAATCCGTTCACGATTGAAAAGGCGGGAATGCTGAAGGGATTGTCGGTTGTCGGCACATCTTCCGCCGCGAGCTGTGTTCACTCCGGCTCGGTGATAGGTACGACTTGGGAGGATGTGACGGTTTCCGGCTGCACGGGAACGTCGGCGAATGGCATTCTTTTGGAAAACGCCTTGGTCGGGCGCACGCGGGCATGGACTGAGCGCACTTCCATGCACAACGTCCACGTTGGGTACACCAACCAGGCCGCCCCCATTCCCGGTAACACGAATGGCTTGGTGTTTAGCGTTAACGGGGGCACCTACAGTTTTGGCTACAACGACTTAGACGTATGGTTCAACGTGGAATCGAATCAGATCGGGGTGCTGGTAGGCGCGTCGGCGCGACTGTACCATTCCACGATCAGTTTCAAAGGGAATATGGATACTGCTCCTTCATCGTTCCTTACAGTGAATGGCGATCTAGTTCAAAGCACGCTGAGCTTATTTGCAGAGGCTGGCTCCGGATCCCCAAACGCAATTCATGTCACCTCCACCGGCCTCGTGGATGCTCAAGGCACAGCCCAAATCTGGTCTGGATCAGGGCCGGGCGGAATTGCTGCACCACAAGTGGATGCGGGAGGATTCTACGTGGTCGAACCTTGGGTTTCGCTTGATTATCCCGGAACCAGCAGCATGCTCAAGCCCATCCAGAAGCCGATGATTGAGACTGGATACGAGTCCATCAGCGCGGACGGAACGATTGTTGTGGCCCAGGCGGCGGGATCATCATCATCAAAAGCAGCGGGCGACCTCCAGGGCCGACTTGTCCTTAGTTGGCCGAACAATGCAAACCGCATGGCGACGATGATTATTGATGTCGCCTGCGCCCAATATGAAAGCGTCGTTGGCTGTTCATTTAATGTCCCGGTGAATTATGCCTACGCGGGACTAGCAGTTTTCACGAATCCGACGATCAAACTCACTGGCGGAACGCCCAGCGTCCCACAGATTCAAGTGACGATTGGAAACAGGAACGGAGTTTCACAGAACGTCATCGCCACTTGGTATGGATCGGCGGGAGCTGCGACCAATGCCGGAGGCCCGGTTTTGTTTCCCAGAACTGCGCTGGGCACGGCGGCGGTTCCGCTAGTCGGCTTGACATCTGACATCGCCGGAAACCTGACAACTGGGCAGCAGATGACTGTCGGAAGCATCAAGACAGCAGGGACGGCGCCAACCTGTACCTTCACCAGCGGCGGCGGAACGTCCCCGAGTTGTTCCGTTGCTATCGGGTCTACCAATGCCGCAGGAACGATTATTGCCAGCACGGGGACTGGATCTCCTTCCGGAACAGGTACGATCACCTTAACTTTCAATTCGCCGCCGTTCGGAACCAACAAGCCGGTGTGTCAGTACCAGGCCAGCGATGCGGGTGCGGGGGTCTGGAACGGGTTGGCTGTGATGAAGGATAATAGCCCTTCCCCATCCAGTGATTTGTTTACGTGGACCAACGGGACTACGCCGACAACGTTGTCTGCTTCGACGGCATATTGGATCAGCTACCAGTGTTGGGCCAAATGACCTAGTCGGCTCTATCGTCGGCACGTGTCTGGCGATCTGCTCCACCGAACTGGGTCTGCGAGGAGGGTGGCGCCTCCTGCGACTGTCTAAAGCGCGCGATTTGTTCGGGTTGATCACCTGGCCAGGTTGTTTTTTGTTTAGCAGGATTCGCTGCGCCTATATGAAGTTGGAGAAGAAAGGGGTTGCCTGTGTTTTCTGTCTTTAGGCGTCCGTTTGCGTCGCCGAATGCTGTGATCTACTCATACGAATTATCGAAATTATTCTTAGATGAGAGCCTCACCTCAATTTTGGAAGTTGGCTGCGGTATCGGGATCTTTGCCCTTCGTTACGCATCTTTGCGCCGAGATGTGTTCGTAATGGGTGTCGACCATTCGGCAAAAACGATTGAATTTCTGTCTTCGAATTATGGAAAATATTACAAGAACTTGCGACTGAAAAGATGTGATTTCTGCGAAGAAGGGCTAGATCTTGGGAATGTTTTTGAAGCCGTATATTCGTCGGATGTTTTAGAGCATGTGACAAACACCCAACGTTTTGTAGGCAACATTTATCGGCATTTGCGCGTCGGAGGCAAGGCTGTAATAAATTTCCCAAACGAAGCGACGCATGGCATTAACCATTTCAACGAAGTTCACGATCTGCGCAAGCTGTTCGCTGCATTTAGCGACGTGAAAGTATTTATTGTGAACATCAATCATCCGGTAGATAAGTTATGGTTTGCGGCCAGGGCGCTGTATGAGGGCATGTTCTCTCCTTCAACGAAAGAGGCGAGAGAGCGTCTGTATTCCGGGCGGGAGGAACAAGGAATAGATTGCTTCGAGGACTCTACGTGTTTCAAGTTCATTGACAATAAGGGCAAGGGCTTTCATTGGATGGCCTCGATGTTTGCGGAAACATTTCTTCTGATCAAGGCGGCGATTGACGTGCGGCAAGTCGAGCGCGGCATTATCTTGAATAGCCCCCGGCTTGTTGTCGTAGCAATAAAATAACGTGTGCCGTAAGGCAATGGTAAGAAGTCCGAAATTGCCCGAAACCTCGTTGAAAGCGAGCGACTCCAATGAATCAATGTAGCAGAGCAAGCTTGCAGGTAAAGAACGGCGTGTAGTTTGCGGCCTTGTCCACGTTCATAAACTGGTTGGCCTTGTAAGGATTCCATTCGCCATGGCTGATGTCTTGGTCCATGGAAACTGAGCGGCTCGCGCCAGGCCTTTTTCACGAAGCTGCTGACGCAAGAAAGTGTCGCTTATGATCTGCCCCATCGCCTCGGCGATCTGCTCTACCGAAGTGGGGTCTACGAGCAGGGCGGCGTCCCCAGCGGTCTCTGGCATGGCGGTGATGTTGGAGGTCAGGACTGGCGTGCCGCAAGCCATGGCTTCCACCAGTGGGAGGCCAAAGCCTTCGTAAAGGGAAGGAAATATCAGCGCTTCTGCGCCCCTATAGAGCGATGGCAATTTTGCTTCTGGAACAAGGCCCGTGAAATGCACGCGCGAGGTTACATGGTGCCGTTCTATGCACCCCGCAAGATCGGCGGTGCTATTGCCGGTGAAGACCAGAAGAATTTCAGCCGCAAGGCCGGACCGAGCAAAAGCTTCCACCACCCGGAACTCGTTCTTATGGCGCTTGCGGTTGGTGACGCACAAGAGATACGGGAATGGAAGGCCGTAGGAATCACCCTCCGGACGATACGTCGGGTCAACCCCGCAGCTCACGTTGTAGACCTTTTCGGGCGGCACTCCGGACCATTCTACAATCTGCGTGCGTGTAAATTCGGAGATCGTAAGAATGCTGGCGGCACGACGACAAGCGCGTTTCAGGACCGTTGCGTAATACAGCCGAATGAGTGGGCTGCTATTCTCCGGACAGTGAATGTGACTAAGATCGTGAATTGCGAAGACGAAAGGTGAAGGGCAGAACAGGGGAGTATTGTAACCTGGCGAAAAGAAGAGGTCATGCTCAGTAAGGTTGCCGAGCGCACGCGCAAGCCGCCAGGAATCCAGGGGCGCGGCGGGGTGAGTCCTTAGGGTTAGCGGACAATAATCGAGATCGGCAAGCACATGCCGCGCGAACCGACCGATGCCATGGTCTCCAATCCATCGCTGATCGGCGTAGATCACGGTAAGCTCTCGGTCAGTGCGCCATTATTCTCCGCAGAATTGTGTTTGATTCTCGTCCGCCAGTAGACGAGCAAGTCCTTGAGAGTCGTCTCCAGCGGAATCCGTGGTCTCCATCCCGTCACGCGCTGAATTTTTCCACGGTCTCCCAGCATTATTGCGGTTTCATTTGGCCGGAGGCGAGAGGAGTCGACCTCCATCTTGACGGTTACGCTGCAATTTTGTTGAAGCTCTCTCAAAACGTCTGCCAAAAGAACTGCGCGACCAGAACAAACGTTGTAGATCTCCCCGGTCTTAGTCTTATTAAGAAGATCGTGATAAGCGGCGACCACGTCGCGGACGTCAGCGAAGTCGCGCTTCACGTCGATATTTCCGACCTTCAGCACGGGCGGGATGAGGCCCGCTTCCATTTCAGCCAGCTGCTTCGCGAAGGACGGCAAAACAAAACTTGGAGATTGCCCAGGTCCGGTGTGGTTGAACGCTCGGGCGGTAATAATACCCCCACTCGTATACTTCTTATATTGCACGGTCAGCAATTCCGCCATTGCCTTGGTAGCTGCGTAGGGGCTGTCGGGATCGAGAGGACTGGTTTCCGTTAAGGCGGTGTCGGAGCGTGCATATACCTGTGAGGTGCTGACGTTCAGAATCCTTGGAGGAGATGGCAAGCGCATCGCGGATTCAAAAACGTTAAATGAGCCCACCACGTTGACATCGAACGTTAGCCTAGGATCGTTCCAGGAATCGCGGACCGAAGACATACCCGCAAGATGATAGATCTGGTTCGGGTTCGCCGCGCGAACAACTGCACCGACGTCATCGGAGTTCCGAATGTCGGCTTTGCAATAGTCAACCTCTAATTCTCGAATTGAGGTGTCGCCAGGAGAAACCACGATCAATTTCACGTCAGAAGATTTTAGAAAGCGAATGAGGTAGGGGCCGACAAACCCTGTTCCGCCGGTGATGAGGATGCGCCGCACTGTTGCGTAGATTCCAGCCCGATCGAAGGAACGGGGTTATTCAGCCTGCAAGAGATATCGCTCCGGAGATGTCTTTGGAAACCAGTTGAAGGTCGCTATCGACCATCATCTCGACCAGTTTCTCAAAAGTCACATCTGGATACCATCCCAGCGTGCGACGAGCTTTCGCGCAGTCGCCACGGAGATGCTGCACATCGGCTGGTCTCAGCAACTCGGGATCGATTTCGATATGATTTCGATAATCTAAACCGACGCGAGAAAACGCGATCTCCAAGAAGTCTCTCACGCTATGCGTCTTCCCGGTGGCGATGACATAGTCGTCCGGTTTCTCCTGCTGGAGCATAAGCCACATCGCCCGAACATAGTCGCCGGCGAAGCCCCAGTCACGTTCGGCCTCAAGGTTCCCCATTTTAAGCTTATCCTGAAGGCCCAGCTTGATGCGCGCCACATTGTAACTGATGCGCCGAGTAACGAACTCAATCCCACGGCGTGGCGACTCGTGATTGAACAACAAGCCCGAACAGGCGTACAGACCGTAACTTTCTCGCGCATTAACCGTAATCCAGTGACCGTACAGCTTCGCGACTCCATAAGGACTGCGCGGATAAAACCGAGTCGACTCTGTCTGAGGCGATTCCTCCACCATGCCGAACATTTCGCTCGAGGATGCTTGATAGAAGCGGAGAGCGGGATTGACGACTCGGACTGCCTCCAACATCCGCGTAACCCCAAGCGCCGTGAACTCTCCGGTCAAAACTGGCTGGCTCCAGGATGTGGGGACAAAAGATTGAGCCGCGAGGTTATACACCTCGTCAGGTTCCGTCTTCTGCAGAGCGGTAATCAACGAACTTTGATCAAGAAGATCGCCAGAAATGAGCTCAACGTCGTTCTGGAGATGCTTGATGCGTTCGAAGTTGATCGTACTGCTACGGCGAATAAGACCGAAAACACGATAGTCCTTCTTTAGCAAAAACTCTGCCAGATAGGAACCATCTTGACCAGTTATTCCGGTAATGAGAGCGGTGCGTGACATTTGTACTAAGCTACGATTGGAAAGTTTAGCATATCCACCGCGACGCTCTTCAAATCCGGGTGTCGACGACGGAGAACTCCATGTCCATCCGAATGTACTTGAAGCAGATCGTACTGCTGCTGAGGATAGCCACGGCGGCTAGAGTTAGGGCACAACCTGATCGCCGCGGCAGATGCTCTCCGATCCATCTCCGATCGGCAAAGATCATGGCGCGATGATAGCGAGCGCGGCTCCAGTAATTGCCAGTTGTGAAGTAATCTGCGTCCAGTCGCGCAGTCCGCGAACGAAAGCTCCGGTAGGGATCTTGTAGGGCACGACAATCTGATCACCGGGGTACAGGTGGATGCGATCAAATTTTGTGCCGGTGAAAAGACCGTTGACGTTATTAGCGGCGACCACAACACCATTCGCACGCAGCACGAAGGCGTGATGCATGTCCGACTGTGGTTTTCCCTTGCCGGCTATATCGAGGTACGCCCCGGCAGTATTCCGGGGCTCGAAAATAAACGATCCGGGATTGTATACATCACCTACCACCGAGACGGTGGAAGGAGTGTGAGGAATGGTCAGCCGGTCGCCGTCCTCCAACGCCATATCAGGGAAATCGGTGACGGTTTTGTCCTTGGGCTTGACGGGGAGTGCGACGCGTCCACTGGCACGCGCGCCACGGAGTTCCGTGATGATCGCCTCTTGTGCCGCCAACATCTGCGGCAAATCTCCAGGAGTGGCGGAAGCTGCCACCGACATGGCTGACTGCCTGATCTGTACCTCCATGGTATTCGCCAGCTCGTCCAAGCTCTTCTGTTGGTCTACCCGCGCCGATTCGCGAGTGAGCTGCGAACCGTAAACATAGGCGTTGGGAGTCAGACCGCCAGCACGCTGCAAAACGGAATGAAGCGTTTCGTTGTTTTCGAGCTTATAAACGCCCGGCCGCACTACCTCGCCTTCGATGATCACATACTGGGAGCGCTCTGTTTGCGGGACAGTGATATCGCGCTGCGAGAAGATGGTTACGATATCACCGGGCTGCAATTCCAGGTTGCTGGCTTCGTCGTGTTCCAGAATCGCCTTACGTGGGCTCATCCAAAGGAGCTTGGAGGTTAGGTCGATGGGATTGACCCGCTGAATGATGGCGTAGTCCCAATTGATTTCGGGAGCATAGCGCCGCACATCCTCTGCGATGTTTCTGACCACGTTCGGGTTGGGATTATTTGGATTACTAGCCGTGGTTTGAGAAGGCGGTTGGCTCCCGCTCGCAGCAGTGCCAGTTCCAGACGACTCATTGCTGGTTGAGTTTTGCTGGTTTTGTGCGTAGAGGGAGTCCGACAGATTTGACGAACCTGTGGCATCGGGCAGATTACTTTGAGAGTTGCCGCTTGCAGTTCCGGGTGCGGTGGTTGCATTGGACGCGGTTGTATTTGGCATTCCGCCATTGGTTTGTTGCTGATTAGGAGCCCCCTGACGGACGTTCTGTGGAAGCGGGGTGCTAATCGGGTACTCGGTGGCGCTGCCATTGACGATGGCGGCACGATTGCGCCAGTAGCGACGAGTGAGCAGCGCTTGCGCGTCGGGAATCAAATCGCGCACACGCATGCCGGGCTTCCAGGGATAACGGCCGGGGTTGGCGACGTTGCCTCTCAGGGTAACGGTATCCTCAAACCGCGGAACAAGGGAAAACACACGAACTATATCGCCGTCCTGCAAGGGCAGCGCGCGAGATTCTTGGTCGTAAGGAAACTCCAGAGTCTTCCGAGCCCGGTGATCCACAAAGCGATCGATCGTAATCTTGCTAGTATCCGCGACGGTGCTCAGGTTACCGGCGATTTCAATTAAGTCGCTGAGAGTGGAGTCACTCTTCGCTTCGTAGATGGCAGGTGAATTTACCGATCCCGCGATGGCAACCAGAGGGCCGACATGAGGAATGTAGAGAACATCACCGGGCTGGAGATGGACGTCTTTCGACTTATCCCCCTTAATCAGCAGGTCGTAGAAATCGAAATCTGTGATGGTAGCGCCGTCGCGACGCACCTGGATGTGCCGCAACGATCCCTGGGGAGTAGGCCCTCCGGATGCGAAAATCGCGTTCACCAGCGTGCTTAGCGAGCTGATGGTATAGGTGCCGGGATAGCGAGCATCGCCAACAACAATCACCTGGATGGAGCGAAGGCGGCCGAGGGTTGCGGTGACGTTGAAGTTCTTGAAGATCTTCGAAATCTCGTTTTTCAGGTGTGGTTCCAGATCTCCGTAGTGGAGGCCAGCAACTGATATCTCTCCCACCTGGGGGATGTATATTTGCCCGGAACGGTCCACAACGACGCGCAGGTTAGCCTCAATTTGGCCCCAAACCTTAACCTGTAGTTCGTCGCCAGGGCCAATCACATAATCGCTCGGAATCTGCATGAAATCGACCGGAGCGAAAGTGCTCGGAGCCTGGACGAACAACGACTGGCCAAACAATGGCAGTGGGCGACCGACCGAGTCAGCCACCATCTGTTCGAACTCCGTCTCTGGACGGGTCGGCGCCGGACGGTGCCAGATTTGTGAGGGATTGAGCGGAGGTCTGCTGGGGGTGTACTGGTCCGGGCTAAAGCCGTTAGGGCTGGTCAACACCGGCGTGCGCGTCACCGGGTTATTCCCGAATTGCCCACTGTATCTCTGACCTTGCCCGGCGTTGCATTGTGCGCTTCCCGCCATCGTTGGGTCGGAGCAATTCACGGTCGTGCCCTGGGAGCTGTTCTGCGAATTACCTTGATTACCCTGAGAAAGGCCCTGAGACGTGTCTTGAGAAAATGGATCGTCGAGGGATTGCGAAAAACACAACCCAAAAGAGAAAAGAACAAATACAGCAAGCGGCAGCAGCTTTCGCATGATGGATTGAAAAATCCTATAGTCCCAGAATGGTCGGGGTCAAACCCTCGCTATTCTACCAAGTGCGCGATGCAACGGTAATGGATAGGCCGAAGGATGACGTTAGCAACGAGTGTTCATTGTATGCGCATCGGGTGCCGGCTTCGATGTCGACAAGTCGCCGAGCTCCGTTCCCTCACCCAAATGCTAAGATACTGGCTCTCTGATCTCGCCTTCTAAAGTGGGCCTCTTCCTGCATCCTTAGCTGTGCCGAGGACTTTGTGTTGCACCATTAGCGTCCTCCTCGCGAGTTCCCCCCAGATGCGCGAAGGGCGCTACGTTCTCCACATGAGGTTGCCATGAGGAACCAAAGGACTGTTGCGCTGTGCCTCTCGCCTCTATTTTCGGTGATCGCCGCTCACGCTCAGACCTAATTTTCGGGAGGTTCAACGATGCGTTTCCGGTGTTAACCAGCATGATGGCTCAGCGGGCGGCCAACCAATTTACTCGGCAGGAGCGCCCTATCTTTGGGCATAATAACAACCGTTTTGCTGGATGTTCGTTCACCAAGTTGAGGTCTATGAAGAACCCTAAGGAATTAAGTTTAGTCTCCGGAAAGAGCCAGAAGTGTGAAATTATGTGCGTCGTGCAAACAACAGGATGCTTGGCCCGTTTGGATGATGGGGGTTGTCCTCGCCGATTTGAACCTCAAAACCGAGACTCTTGACGAACTGCAGCAGTCCTTCTTTGGCAAGCCAGCAACTGGTTGGTTCGCTGCCTCCGCAAAACGTCGGCAGCGCGACCGATGACAGATAATGCTGTCTGTATACTTCAGCCGATTTTCCTTCGAACGTCTGTAGAAAAGGTTTGGAGTCAAAGTGAAGTTTGCTGCGTATCAGGTCCGAGTCATAATAGTGTGTCCAGAGACCAAAAGCATCAGTCACCCGGGCGATATCGTGCAACAACTTGAGCGGCTCGAGCATGTGGTAAAGAACGCCGATCGCGAGGACAAAGTCGAAGCGACCCGGGCGAGTACTTTCCAGGTAGGGACGAAAATCACCGTAAAGAAATTCAGACTTCAGATGGAGAGCGTCCTTGACAATCAGGCATTTCAGAAAGGCTCGTTCGTTAGCCTCGATCGCAACCACGCTTGCGCCCGCGTGCTCCATCATGTAGGTGTGACCGCCTTCCAGCGGACCGAGTTCGAGTACGCGTGTTCCCGAAAATGAACCCAGGCGCGTTTCCAACCACTTGATGCGGAGGTCATCAAAGAGAGACGCTTTTCCGGTATCAAAGCCGGGGACCGCCGAACTCCACGAATTCCTGAATATGTTGAACGGAGACGCAGCTGATGGCGCTTCGCGAGAGTAGACGTCACGAAACTGTGGGGATCGACCCCACAGTTGCCCCCCCAACTGAACCAGTGGACGAACGCCCGGTAGTCTAGCCGCAGTCTCCCTCGCGGCCTTCCGACAATTGTTCCAGATTCTTCCCATCTTGAAAGCTTATCCTTTCTCGGACCGTTGAGTCCGCATGTTCAGAAGTCTAATCGAGGAGAATAACATTAGAGACAAGCGCAAAGAGTGGACGTCAGATTTGCAAAGATTGTTGATCTGAATACCGCCAGCGATCGGGCAGACGGCAATCGACGACGAACAAATTCGAGTGGTGTATTCTTGGTCGAGAGGTGGTGGATAGGGCATCCTCTCTATTTTTTTATCGTCCGGCAGTTGCAAGTTATGTTTAGTCGGAGTGTGTTCCATAATCTGCCGTCTCTGAAAGGATCGGATTTTTTGTGCGCATACTGGTAACTGGCGGGGCGGGGTTTATTTGCTCTCACGTCGCGGATGGGTACATCGCTGGCGGGCACGACGTTGCAATTATCGATGATCTGTCCCGTGGGTCGAGGGACAATCTCAATCCCAAGGCACGTTTTTATCTGGGCGACGTACGAGACGCGGAGTTTGTGAACTCCGTTTTCGAAACGGAGCAGCCGCAGGTTGTCAATCATCACGCTGCCCAGATGGATGTGCGGCGCGGCGTTCGCGAGCCACTCTTCGATGCTTCGGTGAACATTCTTGGTTCCCTCAACATACTGCAGGCGGCGGTTGCCCATGGCTGTAAGCGAGTGATCTACATTTCTACCGGCGGCGCGGCATACGGCGAGCCACAGCGGCTTCCGGTTCTTGAGGACGATCCGATCAATCCGATTACTCCATACGGGATCAGCAAGCACACGGTGGAGCACTATCTTTTTACCTACCGCTTTTTGTACGGGCTCAACTACGTCGTTCTGCGTTACGGAAATGTCTACGGACCTAGACAGAGTTCCCATGGAGAAGCGGGCGTGATTGCGATTTTCTGCGAGCAGATGTTGGCAGGAATTCAGCCCGTGATTTATGGGGATGGTAGCAAGACGCGCGATTACATTTTCGTTGAAGACGTGGTTCGCGCGAATCTTGCGGCCATCGAGCGAGGAGATGGCGAGATATTTAACATCGCCAGCGGATCGGAAACTTCGGACCAGCAGGTTTTCGATGTGATACGCGATCGACTTGGCAAGAGCGATCTAAGGGCACAGTACGTCGCGCGACGACCGGGCGAGATTGAAAAGATTTATCTCGATATCCGGAAGGCGGAACGAGTACTCGGGTGGACGCCGCAGATTGCTCTGAACGAAGGAGCCCGCCGCACAGTGAGCTATTTCCAGGAAGCTGCAGGCAAAGTTCCTGCGCAGGGTTGAAGAATCAATAGCGTTCGCTCTCTTCGTGAATGGCCTCAGGATGCGGCTTCGTCTTCCTGGGAAGGAAGCGAAGAGGCCAGCGGCCCGGCCAGGATCTTCTTCGTCAATTGTTCCGCCGCGGCGGCCAGGAGCGGCAGGCGAGCGGCCACTTTCTCCGATAGTCCTTCGCCGTGCTCAAAACATTCTCCTGCAAGAGTTACGCAGAGGGCTTGCGGCGTGGCCCCATACAGCTGGCTGGCCAGGCCGAGGACTTCGGCGGGAGAGAGTTGATGGGAGAATTGGATCCTCGCCGGGGGTGCAGCGACGGGCTGGCAGCGTATGTCGCCGGGGTCGCCGTCCCGGCTTGCGTCTACAAAAATTGCAGTTTCGACGCGGCTGACGGATTCCGCAACTTCGGGCAAGAGTTGTTGGAGTCGCACGACCTCTACTTCCGGGGATGCTAGTCTGCGGTGTAATTCATCGGCGACAACCCAGCCCACGCCGTCGTCGCTGCGCAGCGGGTTGCCGTACGCGACAATGAGTACACGAGGCATTTTGGTTGGCGATTCTTAGTTAGCGATTCAGCCGCGCGCAACTTCATCCAATAGTTCGCCGCTGGGGCTGAGCAGTTCAATGCGAAGCGCCATCTCGCCCAGCGCATGGGTGGAGCAGCTCAGGCAAGGATCGTAAGTGCGAATCACTGCCTCGACGCGGTTCAGCATTCCGGGAGTCAAATGATTGCCGCGGACGAAATGCTTGGCCACCTGCAGAATGCTGCGGTTCATCGCGAGATTGTTGTGTCCAGTGGCGATGACGAGATTGCACCAGCGAATCAAGCCCTGTTCGTCAATCTTGTAATGGTGGAAGAGCGTTCCCCGTGGAGCTTCGCAGGCGCCTACTCCTTCGAGTGCATTGGGTCGCGCGACGGCACGCACGCGCTGGGAAAGAATTTCGGAATCGTTCAGCAACTGCTCCATGCGCTCCACGCAATAGAGCATCTCAACCAGCCGGGCGTGGTGATAGTGAAATGAACTCAGCACGGCGGTGCGCTGGAGTTCGTGGAACTCGGCCAGTTCCTGATCGGCACGAGGAGTGCCGCAGCGGTCGGCCACATTCAATCGAGCCAGAGGCCCTACGCGGTAAATGCCATCGGGAAATCCCACCGGCTTGTAGTAGGTGGACTTCATGTAGCTCCAAGGCTCGACCTTCTCGCCGATGTAGTCGAAGTAGCGTTTGGGATCGAGAGCGTCGGCTACGACCTTGCCAGCGGCGTCGATGATGCGAATTTTTCCGTCGTAGAAGGTGAGGCCATTGTCCTGCTTGACGATGCCCATGAACATCGTGGGGAAGTTGCCGAAGCTGGCAATTTCCTCGCGGAAATTTTCCATTCTTCCCTTGAACCATTCCAGGGTGCGCTCGACGATACCGAGCGCGTCCGGGATGGCGGAGAGGATGGCGTCACGGTTCACTTCGGTCAACGGCTCGCTTACGCCTCCGGGAACGATCCAGGCAGGATGAATGCGCTTTCCGCCGAGCCGCTCGATGATCTCCTGTCCGAATTGGCGCAGGCGGATTCCGTCGCGGGCGAGTTCCGGATTTTCCTCGGCCACGCCAAAGAGATTGCTCTTGGCGGGGTCTGCGTCCATGCCGAGTAACAGGTCCGGGGAGGAAAGATGAAACAGGCTCAAGGCGTGGGACTGCACGACCTGGGCCAATCCGAAGATGCGGCGAAGTTTTTCAGCGGTAGGCGGGATGGTGACCGCGAGTAGTGCGTCGCAAGCTTTAGCGGAGGCGATGAGATGGCTGACGGGGCAGATGCCGCAAATGCGCGCCATCAGGGATGGCATCTCGTAGAACGGACGGCCTTCGCAAAACTTTTCGAAGCCGCGGAATTGCGTGACGTGAAAGCGAGCCTCCTCGACGGCTCCATCTTCGTCGAGATGCAGAGTGATTTTGGAATGACCCTCGATTCGGGTCACGGGGTCGATAACAATTGTCCTGCCCTGCTTCACAGCTTCACCCACGATCTCCAACGAATTACGTACTGAAACTGGTTATGATCCAAAGCGCGTTTTCAGGCTCACGTCGGGCTGCCGGCCTTCCAGCAACTCGGTGAGCACGTAAAAGATTGTGTCCGCCGACGGAGGACAGCCGGGAACGAAGACATCGACCGCCACGATTTCATGAACCGGTCGCGAATACGGAAGCAGCGCGGGCACCACCTGGTTGGGAATTCCCGGATCAAAGGTTACGTTCTCGCGATACGCCCGGTCATACACTGCCTTCACGCCAAAAGAATTTCTCATGCCCGGCACGTTGGAGGTGACGGCGCAATCGCCGAGTGAAACCAAGGTCTTGGTGCGCTGCCGCACGAGCTGAATCTTGTGCAGGTCTTCTTCGCTGCTCACCGCGCCTTCGACGAGCGTGAGGTCGACGTTCTCGGGAAATTCTTTTGCATCGACCAGTGGGCTGTAAACCAGATCGACCAGACTGGCCAACGCGAGCAGGCGCTCGTCCATGTCGAGAAACGACATGTGACAGCCGGAGCAGCCATCCAACCAAACCGTTGCCAGGCGTTTTTTATCCATTCAAAATACTCACTCGTTTTCTTCCCGCATTAGCGTGAGATAAGGCAGAAACTGCCGGCGCTTCAACATCTCGGCCACCGAGCGGCCTTTCTCGAACAGCGCTCCCGTGGGACAGACGTGCACGCATTTACCGCAACTGGTGCAGGTTTCCGACAGGCCCCATGGTTCGTTCAAATCCGTGATCACTTTGGCGTCGATGCCCCGGCCCATGATGTCCCAGGTATGCGCGCCTTCGATTTCATCACATACCCGCACGCAGCGGGTGCACAGAATGCAGCGGTTATGATCGATGACGAAGCGCTCGTGCGAGGCGTCGACCTCCATTTTCGGATAGCGGTAGGGGAATTGGACGTGTGTAATCTCGAGTCTCTGCGAGAGCATCTGCATTTCGCAGTGGCCGTTGGAAACGCACACCGAGCAAATGTGATTGCGTTCGGAGAAAAGCAACTCCAGGATCATCTTGCGATATTTTTGCAGACGCTCGGAATTGGTGGTCACTTCCATGCCCTCTTCCACCGCGGTAACACAGGCGGGAAGCAAGCGGTTCTGTCCCTTCACTTCGACCAGACACATTCGGCAAGCGCCAACGTCGGAGAGACCATCCATCTCACAGAGGCGAGGGAGAAAGATTCCGTTCTGGCGGGCCACATCCATGATGTTCTCGTCTTGTCGGCCGCTCAGGTCTCGGCCATCGATCTTGAGCGTCTTGACGCTCGTGGTCGGGCTCATGGCTGATCTCCATTCTCCGGACGGCCGCAGACCCCGGCCGGACATTTATGGTCATCAATGTGCGCGCGATACTCCTCGCCGAACGAACGCAGCGTGCTGACCACCGGGTTCGGCGCCGACTGTCCTAAGCCGCAGAGACTGGTGTGTTTCAGCAGGTCGCAGAGCTCTTCCAGCATCGCCATATCCTGCGGGGTAGCGCTCATGGTGCTGATGGAGGTAAGAATGCGGTGCATCTGATAGGTGCCGACGCGACAGGGAATACACTTGCCGCAGGATTCGGTCATGCAGAAATCCATAAAATATTTGGCCACGTCGACCATGCAGGAACTTTCGTCCATGACGATCATTCCGCCCGAGCCCATGATCGAACCGGCGCGCACCAGCGATTCATAATCGACCGGCATGTCGAGGCAGGATTCAGGCAGGCATCCGCCGGAGGGACCGCCTGTCTGCACGGCTTTGAATTTCCGTCCTTGCGGAATCCCGCCGCCGATCTCAAAGACCATCTCGCGCAAGCTGATCCCCATGGGAACTTCCACCAGGCCGGTGTTCTGCACGCTTCCGGCCAGCGCGAAGACCTTGGTTCCCTTACTTTTTTCGGTGCCGATCCCCGCGTACCAATCTCCGCCGTTGCGAATAATGGGGGCGATGTTGGCGTAGGTCTCGACGTTGTTGATGAGGGTTGGCTGGCCGAACAGACCTTCCATGGCGGGATAAGGAGGGCGCGGGCGGGGAGTCCCACGCTTGCCTTCCACCGATGCGATCAGGGCGGTCTCTTCTCCGCAGACGAAAGCACCCGCACCCAGCCGCAAGTCCAGCCGCAAACTGAAGCGCGTTCCACAGATGTTTGCGCCGAGCAAGCCGGCGCGCTCGGCCTGCCGAATGGCGTTGCGCAGCCGCTTGATGGCCAGCGGATATTCGGCGCGGACGTAGATGTAACCTTCGGACGCACCTACAGCGTAGGCAGCAATCAGCATGCCTTCAAGAACCCGATGGGGATCACTCTCGAGCACGCTGCGATCCATGAAGGCGCCGGGATCGCCTTCGTCGGCGTTGCAGATGACATATTTCTGCGTGCCTACGGATTTCGACACCGTGCTCCACTTCAACCCGGTGGGATAACCCGCGCCGCCGCGGCCGCGCAGGCCGCTCTTGGTCACCTGCTCAATAACTTCGCGCGGCGTCATTTCGGTGACGGCTTTGATCAGCGCCGTGTAACCTTCGACGGCGATGTAGTCTTCGATCCGCTCAGGATCGATCACGCCGCAGTTCTCCAGTACAATTTTTTTCTGCCGCTGAAAGAAAGGGACATTTGTGGGACAAATCAGGTTGGCTACGGCCGTCCCGTCCAGGCTATCAAGAACCGCCGCCGCATCACTCGCCGCCACATGCTGGTAGAGGACTCCGCTGCTGGTTGAAACCAGCGGACCTTCCGCACACAGCCCCATGCAACCTACGCCCTTCACCCGGCAGCGCTGTTTCGTGCCGCGCCGTTCGACTTCCTGATCCAGTGCGTCTTTCACGTTCTGACTCTGGCAGGAAATACAGCCGGCTGCAACACATACCCGCACTTGCTGCGGGAACTGACTTTGCGCGGCGCGCTCGGTTTCGGCGATCTGATCGAGTTCTTCAGGAGTCATGTTCTTCCACAGTCATGTCGCTAGTAATCGTCATCATGGACGCGTCCACTGCTTCAGCTTCTGTTGCAGACCGGGCACACTGACCTTCCCGGCGACTTCCTGGTCATACACCACGGCTGGCGCGAGCCCGCAGGATCCGAGGCAGCGCGCCGTGAGGAGAGAAACCTTACGGTCGGACGTGGTCTCACCGGCAACGATTCCCAAATCGTGCTCGACCGCGTGCAGTAACTGAGGCGCTCCCTTGATGTAGCATGCCGTGCCCATACAAATGACGCAGGTATGTTCGCCGGCCGGCTTGAGAGTAAAGAAATGGTAGAAAGTTGCGACGCCGTAGGCTCGGCTCAGGGGCACGCGCAACGACATGGCGACGTAGCGCAGGGCAGGCACATCCAGATAGCCGAACGCTTCCTGCACGGTGTGCAGAGTTTCAATCAGGCCACGTGACTGCTGACCCTGGCGGCGCATGGTTGCGTCCACCAGCTTCCAGCGTTTGTCCTGATTGGGGGGCGCTGGCTTCGAGACATATGAGGGCATACTCGCTTTCCAAATTCCGGGAAGATCGGCCCGGCGGTTCGGTCGTATGAAGGCAAGATTTTTGTCGCAGCGAACATAATTGTTAGGAACAGACGATTCTAGTCCCGTGCAGGGGCCAGCGGCGCAACTTTTTTTGCTTTCAACGAAACAGGAGGATAGAGTGTTCCAAATTGGGGCGCAGCTCTATTTTGTTCGTCGCGTGACTGCTGCACACTTTTGCGCAATTGATTTTAGGCGCAATGGTTGAGTGGCTAATTTTTCTCCGGCTCTCGTGGCACTCCTTTTTCGATGGGCTTGCGCGGAAGCATCTGGTCCCGCATGGCCGCGTCGTACACGAAGCCGGCAACGATCACGGCGATCTGCTTCAAATCCTCGGGCTGCAGGCGGTCGTAGACATCCATATTCGAATGATGCGTACGGGTTTCGTATTCCAGTGGATCCTGGATGAACTGGAATCCGGGGATGCCGACTGCGTCGAAAGAAAGATGGTCGGTGCCTCCGGTGTTGCGCATGGTGAGTGTGTTCATGCCGAGGTCGTTGAAGGGCTTCATCCAGCTTTCGAAAATGGGGGCGACGACTTCATTCTCCTGCAGATGCACACCGCGAATTTTTCCGCTGCCGTTATCGACGTTGAAGTAGGCGGAGACTTTTGCTTGTTCGGGCTTTACTGTTACGTCTCCGGCTTCGCGGCGGAGCAAGGTCGGCATGCCTTTCATGCCCGGGTCGTCCATGGGCGGACGCGCTCCGAAATGATGCTCAACGTAACCCTGCGAGCCGAGTAAGCCTTCTTCTTCGCCGCTCCACAAGCCGATGCGGATGGTGCGGCGGGGTTTGATGTCGAGTGCCTTCAGAATGCGAACCGCTTCCATCATGACGATGGTTCCGGCGCCGTTGTCGGTCGCTCCGGTGCCGGCGTGCCATGAATCGAGGTGTGCTCCCAGCATTACGAGTTCATCTTTCTTATCGGTTCCGGGAATTTCTGCGATGGTGTCGTACTGCATGGGATCATCGTCGTAGAAAGTGTTTGTGACATTCAGCTCGAGAGAGACGTCTTTCTTCTGCTGGAGCAACCGCGAGATGCGCGTCCAGTGCTCGAGCGCCATGGTGAGCTGCGGGACCGTGGTGGTCTCGCCGGTCTTGTAGGATCCGCCGGACTGAACAAACACAGTGCCACCGCCTGAGGTCATGCGGCTGTGATCGATGACGGCCAGAACTTTTTCGTCGGCGAAGAATTGATTCAAGTCCTTGATGAATTGCTGACGCTTCACGAAGTCGGCGAAGCGGAAGGCGGGATGCTCGCCCTGAGTCTGATAGTCGGCCAGCTTGACGAGGTCGTCATCACTCAAGCGTTTGTAGGGAGCTTCCGTGATGGGCTTGGCTTCGACGTCAGCCCCGAGGATCACAATCATCCCGGCGAGCTTACCTCGATATTTGTCGAAGTCTTTCTGGTCGTCAATGGTCACGCGAACGCATTTGCCTTGGACCACTCCGTTGGTGCCCGGCGTCCAAGCCTTCGGATAGGCGAGGAGCGTGACCACGTCGGGCGAGGTCATGCGCACGTTGACGTATTGGTTGGCCCAGCCGCGACCGAAGGGTCCCCAGGGTTCGAGATGGGCATTCGAGAGGCCCATCGCCGTGAGCTGGTCGCGTGTCCACTCGTTGGCTCGCTTCATGTTGGGAGAGCCGGTGAGCCGTTCGCCGATCGAGTCCATCAATCCGGTGGCATAGTCCATCACCTTGGAATTGTGAAAACCTTCGTAGCGAATACGGGTGATGGTCTCCAGATCAACTTTCTCTATGTCCTTGTCCTGCGACCACAAAGTTATAGCCGGCGCCATCACTAACAGAAGGCACACCAGACGAGCGAACTTCTTCATGAAAGAGCTCCTGAGGAAAGATCAAAGCGGCGATTATACAGGGCGAGTTTCCGCAGAAGCGCGGCGAGTTTGTAAAGTTAGTTCAAGACCTAAGAGCTGTCAGTCTTTCTTGGTCTGATTCGGTTGCGGTGCGGCAGAGTTATTCTCCTCGGATTTTTTCGGTTGGCTTCCGGCGGAAGGCTTGGCATCTTCCTCGTCGTTGTTTTTCACGATGTATTGCACGATCAGCGAAATGCGGCGGTTCGAGGGGTCGAGAGGATTGTCGGGCTTGCGCAGGCGTTGATCGGCAAAGCCGCGGACCTGGGTGACCTGGTCCACTCCGACTCCGTTGGCTTGCATCAGGCGGCGCGCGGCGTTGGCACGGTCGCTGGAGAGCTCCCAGTTGCTGTAGTTTCCGGTTGTGGCATAGGGCTTGGAGTCGGTGTGGCCCTCGATGGAGATCTTGTTGGGAAGCTTGTCCAGTTCCTGCGCCAGCCGGATCAACAATTCGCGACCGTCGGCGTTGAGCTCGGGACGTCCGCTGTCGAAAAATGTTCCGGAAAGAGATTCCATGAGTTCAATGCGAAGGCCTTCACTGGTGACGGTCATCTCGACGTGGCTCTGGAGTTTCGCGAAGTCGTCCATCTGCCGGATCTTTTGTTCCAGTTGATCCTTCAGCTTGGGCATATTGTCTCGGGTGAGAGTGAAATTCTCGCCGGAGCCGGCCAGGCTTGAACCCATCTTCGCCGAGGTGCCAGTCGGATCTTTGAAGTAGCCGCCCACGGCTTCTTGCACCTTCTTGCTGGAGCTGAGCAGCCACAAGACGATGAACAGAGACATCATCGCGGTGACGAAATCGGCGTAGGCGACCTTCCAGGCTCCGCCATGATGGCCGCCGTGCCCGCCTTTTTTCTTCAAGATGATGATGGGACGTGTCTTGTCCATAAAATTCTACCCGCAAGGATTATCCGGATGCGGCCGCAGCATCAGGAGTGGCCGCAGCATCGTCGGTCGCCGTCCGGTTGCGGCACGCCGCTTCTACTTCTCGGAAGGAAGGCCGCACATGGCCCGGCACCGCGCGCCTCGCCACTTCTACGGCCATGATGGGCGCGGTGCCTTTCAGGAAAGAAACAATCAGCACGCGCAAGACGTACAGATAGGCATGCTCGTCCCCGGCAATCTTGAGCATGTTGGCAGCGATGGGGCCAACCAGGCCGTAGCAGAGCAAAATTCCAAGAAAAGTGCCGACCAGCGCCGCGGCTACCTTTTTCCCGATCTCTTCCGGAGGGCCACCCATTGCACTCATGGTGATAACGATGCCGAGAACGGCAGCGACAATGCCGAGCCCGGGCAAGGAATCAGCCACGCTGGTGAGGGCTGACGTGGGCTGCTCGCTATCATGGTGGTGAACCTCCAGATCAAGGTCCAGGACCTGGTCGAGATCGAAAGCGTCCACGCCGGTAATGGCCATGCGCAAGGAATCACAAACAAAGTCCCGGGCGTGGTAGCTTTTGAGAACCGCAGGACCCTTGGAGAAGATGGGACTCTTGTCCGGCTCTTCGACATCGTTTTCCAGAGCCATCAATCCGTCTTTCCGGGCTTTGTTCAACAATTCGTACATCATCTTCAGGGAATCGATGTAGGCCTGCTTGGTGTATTTGGAACCACCGAAGACGCCACCGATTCCCGCGGCAATCTGCTTAAGAATGTGAAGTGGATTGGCGATGAGGACGGTGCCGATGGCGGCTCCGCCGATGGTAAGGAGTTCGGCCGGTTGAATCAGCACGCGGAGGTTGCCGTGCTCCATCAGATAGCCGCCTACCACACAGCCGAAAACCACGACAATGCCAATAATCGCAAACATGGTTCACTCGTGAGACTCAACTCCTCGAGGACGGACGACGCGGCGGTTGCCCGGCGCGCCGAGTTTTTGTTCGAGCGCGTCTTCGGCTCGCCGCAACAGCGATTCGACGGTATCGCCCGTCACCGCCGCTGCGCTCGCGATCAGAATCGCCACCGACAATTCCTCTCCCCACCACTCGATGGTGGCGCTGGTGGTCATCTTCAAGATGCGTTCGCTCACCGCCCGCAGTGCATCTACCGAGCAGCCATTCAAAATCACCAGAAACCGGTCTTCTGTCCAGCGTCCGACATAGTCGGTCGGCCAAATCGCGTTTCTCAACGTGCGCGCCAATACCCGCAAAATGGACGCAGCTGCTTCCTGTCCGTAGCGGGCACGGAATTGGCTGAGTTCATGGACCTCCAGACAAACGACGCCCAGGGGAATTCGGAGTTCCGCGAACGTCCCGAGCATTTCCCGCAAGCGTGATTGCATCACGGCGTGATTGGGCAATTCGGTGGCGTGATCGAGGCAGCCGTGGTCTTTGAGGCTCCGGTCGTTGGGGCTGGGGCCGTTTCCCGCGAACTCACTTTCAAAGGTCTGGATGATGCCGATGATCGAGCCATGCTCATCCCGCAGCGGAATCGCCCAAGTGTGCACCGGGGCCCAGTGTCCGGATCGGTGGTGGATAAAGCTCATCGCCTCCACGGGGACGGCATCGTGGAACGCGGAGGCCAGAGGGCACCGTCCAGTGCACATTTCGCAGCTTTTTTCGTTGCAATGGAGAAGAATGTTCTCCGCGCAGGAGTGGCCGAGAACATCGATTCGCGCATAGCCTGTGATTTTCTCCGCTCCGTCGCTCCAGAAAACAATTTTTCGGTCCAGATCGAGAACACTGACCCCGATTTGCAGCCCGTCGAGAATATCGCGGTAAATCTTGGGATCTTTGAACCGTGGCATAGGACCCATAGCCGACGCTACTGGCTAATGTGTCCATCGGCGAAGAAACGCACTAACTTAAGCGTCGGCGCCGCCGGGAGCACAGTCGGAGGACCGGCTAAAACGCGGCAGATTCAGCGGGCTCACTGACGTAGCACTTTGGAGCCGGGAGATGGCACCAGAGTGCCATTTTCAGAATTTCGCCAAAAGTATAGTTTCACGGGTGAGCAGTTCTGGGGGAGGGCTGCCCGGGCGCCCTGATCTCGCAAGAGATCGGGGCGTTCGTCATTTTGGGCTGCAAAATTGTGAAAGTCGGCCGTAGGCCTTAGGTCATGGGTGTTAGATCTTCGGTCTTCGGGTTTGCCTCAGACCTGAGACCCAGGACCTGGAGCTTGAGGACGAATCGCGGCGGGAGCCGGATCAGTTGGTCGAAATAGTGAAGTTGACCGTGATCTTGGCTTCGGTTTCGACCGCTTCACTGCCCTCAACGTGGGGCTTGAAATGCCATTGCCGAACGGCGTCCTGGGCCGCCGAGGCGAGGATGTGCGGCCCACTCACCACCCGCAAGTTCTGGATGATTCCATCCTTGCCAATCAGCGCTTGCAGAATTACAGAACCCTGCACCTTCATCTGTCGCGCCAGCAGCGGATAGCTGGGTTTCACCGGGCTGGTCACGATCGCGGATGCGTTCGCGGACATCCGCACGCGCTCCGAAGCATTGCTGGTGACGCTGGCTGCAGTCTCGGCATCGGCCGGGGCGCTCGTTTCAGCAGCCGACTGCGGCGGATCGCCGGGCTGCAAATCCACATGCACGGAATTGCTGCCGGGGCGGATCACACGATGTGAGTCCCCTGCCACCACTTCCACCTCCAGCGGAGGCAGGACCGTGCGACTGGTCATTACGACGGGCGGGGGAGTTTCCAAGGCGGGAGCTGCGGCCGGGCTTGCGAAGTTAGCTTTCCGCGCGGCACGCCGAGTTTTGTGGTGTGGTTTGGCCGCCGGCGCCAGCTTGGCGGCTCCCGTGGGCGCCCTGGCCGGAGCGGTACTCGCTACCGGTGAACTTTCGGCCGGCTGATCAAACTCCGCGTCGGGAGAATCGGGGAACCAGAAATCGCGATCATGCCATAGCACGATACCCAGGGCCAGCAGAAGAAGACACAGCGAACCCACCATCAATTCGCGCTGCCGGTAATCTTCCTTTCCAATTCTTCGCCGCTTTGGTACCAGAGTGCGATCGGTTTTTGGCACGATTGTCTTCAGCATCGACATGCGGGAACCTGGGTTTGAAAACCTGCGCCGCCGGCTCTGGACTGGCGAACCGGGGGGCTGATCCTGGGGAGGCTAATCTCCCGTTAGTATGCCTCGAAAATGCTCCAAAAGGCTAGTAAAAGGTGCGGCCCGATGGGGCCGGGCGCGTTATCATTCTCAAACTGAGTCAGGGCGAAACTTTCAGGCGTCTCACGAATCCCATGGCTGGGACCGAGGAAAATTCTTGCAGGTCAACTCATGAAGGACAGCGATCGCAAAATGGACGAAAAAAAGTTCCGGCAAGTCAGCCGCCGGGAACTGCTCAAGCTCACGCCCGTGCTTGCGCTGGGAGCCTTCGCCATCCCGAAGTTTCAGGAGGGTTTGCTGAAGAAGGGCTTGGGTTTCAGCGATTGGGCCTCGGCCCGGATGTTCCGCTCCGGCCATCTGGCGACGACCTTCGACAATTCCGACCTCACTCCCTTCGCGAAGTTTCCTATCAACGGCTATGACGTCGACGATCCTGGCGTGATCTTCGAGAACTGGACTCTCACGGTCAGCGGCGCGGTACAGAAACCGGGGGAATACACACTGACACAGGTGCAGGCCTTGCCTCGTTATCGCCAGAACACGCGCCACGTTTGCGTGGAAGGCTGGGACGTGATTGGACGATTCGGCGGCGCCCGGCTCTCCGATTTCCTGCAGTTGATCGGCGCCGATCCCGCCGCGCGCTACATTACGGTGAACTGTGCCGATGATTATTACGAGTCGCTCGACATGGCGACGGCGATGCATCCCCAGACTTTGCTTTGTTATGAAATGTATGAGCAGCCACTCACGCGCGAGCATGGAGCGCCGTTGCGTCTCAGCATTCCAACCAAGGTCGGTTATAAGCAGGCGAAATACTTAACCGATTTGAAAGTCACGCACGTACTCGATCGAGTTGGATACTGGGAAGACCAGGGCTATTCGTGGTTTTACGGCTTGTAGTGCGGCATTCTGCCGGCTTTCCGTGCGTGCGTCGGAGGTCTCATGAGCGATAGTGTGATCGAAATCATTCAATCAAAAGGGAAAGACGAAGAGCCCATCGTGGTGGCGTGCGCCGTCTACGAGCATCCATTTATTGTGCGTCTGTGCCATTGGATTAATACGGTCGCGCTATTTGTGATGGTGGGCAGCGGACTGCAGATTTTCCGAGCCTTTCCCAGTTTCGGCGCCAAAATTCCACAGAAGGATTTACTGCACTGGCCGAAGGCGTTCGCCATAGGCGGATGGCTGGGAGGAGCGTTGCAGTGGCACCTCACCTTCATGTGGATCTACCTCGGCACTGGTCTCCTTTATCTCGGCTACCAGCTTTTCAGCGGGAACTACCGGCAGGTGTTGTTCGTCCCGCGTGACATTCCCGGCGTGTGGCCGATGGTGAAGCACTATTTCTTTTTCGGACCGAAGCCGCCGGCGCGCGAGGCCTACAACCCGCTACAGAAACAGGCTTACACCGGTGCGATTGGGCTGGGCGTTCTCTCGGTGCTGACCGGTTTCGCCGTGTGGAAGCCCATTCAGTTCTCCTGGCTGGCATGGATGATGGGGGGATTTCACTACGCGCGGATCTGGCATTTCGCGTTGATGTGGGCGATTTTGTTTTTTGTGCTGGGACATCTGGTGATGGTGATTCTTCATGGCTGGAACAATTTTCTCTCCATGCTGACCGGCTGGAAAAAAGATCCCGAGTATTGAGGGGAAGGTGTTGGGTCTTAGGTCTCAGGTGTTAGGAATGCCCAAGACCTACGACCTGAGACCGAAGCTGAACGCGTGAGGATTCTGAGCCAGATGTCCGAAGCGAAGATGGCCTTGAACAATCCGGGGCAGGCGGGTGGCACGCGCGAGCAGGATCTTATTTTGAGCGTACAGCGCGGGCAGCATGAATTGTTCTATGAGCTGGTTCGGCCCTATGAACGGCGGGTGTATGCCGCGGCGCTTGCCATCTTGCGCAATGAGCAGGATGCGGAGGATGCAGTACAGGAGGCGATGCTGAAGGCGTTCGCGAATATCCGGCAATTCCGCGCCGAGGCTCGCTTCAGCACCTGGCTCATACAGATCACGGTGAACGAAGCTCTGATGCGCCGGCGAAGGGAGAGAACTGTGCCCATGGAAGGCATCGACGGTCTTCGGTCCGGCGGGGGCGACGAAGAAAGCGATTATGCACCTCGGGATTTCGCCGACTGGCGCGAGATTCCATCGGAAGCACTGGAACGCAAGGAAGTGCGGCAACGGCTGACGGAGGCGCTGGCCACGCTGGATCGAAAATATCGCGAAGTTTTCATGCTGCGCGATTTGGAGCACTTGAACATTCAGGAGACGGCCGAGGCACTGGGGATTACGGTTGCTTCGGTGAAAACGCGGCTGTTGCGGGCGCGGCTGATGCTGCGCGATCTGTTGGCCGCCGGATGGGAGCAGGGCTGGTTCAGCCGCCTGCCATTCGAGAAGGGGACCAAGCCATGGTGAACCACGAAGTGGTGAACTGCGAACAGGTGTGGCGGGAGATTTCGAACTACATCGACGGGGATGTGGATGCGACCCTGCATGCTTCGATGGACGAACATTTTCGGACTTGCAAGCGCTGTGCTTCGGTGTTGGCAGGTACGCGGAACGTGGTCCAGTTGTATGGCGATGAACGCATGCTGGAGGTGCCTGCGGGTTTCAGTCGTCGATTGGAGAGGCGGCTGGCGAAAAATGTGGTAAAGGGAAGTGGATGGTCGAGTTGGTCGGCGTGGCTGGTTCCGGTGGCCGCCGTCGCTTTGTTCACCGGGGCGTTGGCGTTGATGGATCAGTTTACGTTCAAGCATCCGGCGAAGTCGATCCTGGCGGAACCGGGGCACGATATTCCTCCGGACATGCTGGTGGTGGTTTCGGACGGATCGAAAGTTTTCCACGTGGCGGGATGTCCGTTTATTCATGACAAGGCTACGGAACGAACCATTACCGCGAAGCAGGCGATGCAGGATGGGTACGTGCCGTGCTCGCGCTGCTTGCGGCAGTATTTGAAAACGGGGTTATCGGAGGAGCCGGGTGGGGATGATGCGAGTGCGGAGGCGGAAGAGGAGCAGGGGGAAGTGCTGAGTACGGCGGGACACTTGCAAAAAAAGCCTGGCGCGGGCTTGGCGGCCCGCGCCAGTATTCCGGACGACTAGTTCTGCTTCATCTGGTCGTTTTTCATACTGTCGTCCTTCTTCATGTCATCTTTCTTCATGCTGTCGTCCTTCTTCATCGTGTCTTTCTTCGCCTTGGCTTTCTTGGTCTTCTTGGTGTCGTCCTTGTTCATGGAATCGTTTTTCATCGAATCGTCTTTTTTCATGGTGTCTTGCTGGGCGCTGTCTTGTTTCATGGAATCCTGGGCAAAGGCCGACATCGAAGCCATCAAAACGCACGCCAGCGCGAAACTGCCGAAAAACTTCTTCATAATTTTCTCCTATGGTGAGTATCGAGTTAGGTCGTCCGGCAGGTCTGCACCTGCAGGCTGAGATGGGATGTGCGGCGGATGGGAAAGTTACAAAGGCCGCCGCCGAGTTCCTCAGCGGCTGAAAGCCGCGCCCTTTCAAAGCTGTCGCAGACTGGTCTCTAGCGCTTTCAGCAGGCCAGTTGATCGCGAGAGATCTTCAGTCCGTTCAAGTTCCCGAGCGCGGTTACGGCGATGGATTCGGTCTTGAAGAACTCCTGGGCGAGAGCCTGTAGATCTTCGACAGTGACGGCTTCGATCTTCTCGATGAGTTCGTCGAGATCCTGGAAGTGGTCAAAATACATTTCCTGGCGGGCCAGGTTGGACATACGCGCGGTGCTCGATTCTAGCGAGAGCATCAGGCTGCCTTTAAGCTGATCCTTGGAGCGGCGCAATTCTTCTTCCGGTACGGGCTTATTTTTCAAATCACGGAATTCGTTGACGACCGACTTCACCACCTTCGCGGCCGAGGCCAGCGAAGTGCCTGCGTAGACCGCCAGGCATCCGGTATCGCGGTAAGGATTGAGGTCGCTATAAATCGAGTAGGCCAGGCCCTGACGCTCACGGATATTCTGGAAGAGGCGCGAACTCATGCCTCCGCCAAGCAGCGTGTTGAGAATGTAGCCGGCATGGCGCTTTTCGTGGGCAATGGGATGCGAAGGAACGCCGATGCACAGCTGCACCTGTTCGAGCGCCTTCTTGTTGCGCAACACGATGCGAGGAACGATCTTGGGCTCGGCCGAATGGAAGCCGTTCTGCGCCGGCTTGAGGTGCTCGAAATGCTTGATCACAAGATCAACGACGTGATCGTGATTGAGGTGTCCTGCGGCCGCCACGATGATGTTCCCGGGCGCGAAGCGGTGAGCATAGGTTTCAAGCACGGCCTCGCGCCCGAAGCGCTTCACCGTTTCCTTGGTGCCAAGGATGGGCTTGCCCAGGGGATGATCTTTCCAAAAATTCTGGGTGAAGATTTCGTGGACGAGGTAGTCGGGATTGTCTTCGTCCATCTTGATCTCTTCGAGGATCACGCCGCGCTCGCGGGCGATGTCTTCGGCGGTGAAGGTGGGATGCAGCACCAGGTCGGTAAGAATCTCAAGTGCGACCGGAACATTTTCGTCGAGCACCTTGACATTGAAGCAGATGCACTCCTTGGAGGTGAAGGCGTCCATGTTGCCGCCGATGGAATCGACCTGGCGGGCAATCTCTTCGGCGGTGCGGTGTTTGGTCCCCTTGAAGACCATATGCTCGATAAAATGGGAGATGCCGTTGGACTGCGGCATCTCGTCACGAGAGCCGGTTTCGAGCCAAATGCCAATGGAAGCCGAGCGGATGTGCTCCATCTGCTCGGTGATCACGGTGAGGCCGTGAGGTAATACTTGACGACGAATATTGCGAACTTCTTTTACCATGTCGATATCTTGGGTCGGACGCTGTTAAGTTAGACCGTGGAACTTCCACAGAAGGTACCCTACTATTCTTACACATCTGGCAGGGTACGGCGCGGCATGCGACAACAAGACGGTTAGCCATGTGGAATCAACGGGTTACAGATAATGTTTCGGTTCCGAGGAGGAGTTTCTTAGGAAAATGGCTGGATCTACGACATCGTCACTGCTCGGCATGGATCGGGAGGAATTGACCGCCCTGGTGAGCGGGGCGGGCGAACCCAGCTATCGTGCCAAGCAGATCATGCAGGCGGTCTACCGGGAGCGAGTGGAAACGCTGGCGGAGATTTCCACACTGCCGCTGAAGTTCCGCGAACAGCTGGAGCAGAACGGGGTCAGTGTTGGAGCGGCGAGAATCGAGAATAAATTTGTATCCAGCGATGGAACGGTGCGGTATCTGATTGCGTTCGCCGATGGGCAGAGCGTAGAGACTGTGTGGATGCCGGAGGGCGACGGGGGTGAAGCCGGAGATGGGAGCGAAGCGGGGGAGATGGCGGAAGCGGGTGCTGCAGAAAAAACTGCCGCGCGCGCCTTCGGGCGTTCGACGATTTGCATATCAAGCCAGGTTGGGTGCGCCGTCGACTGCCAGTTCTGTTTGACGGCGCTGCTCGGCGTGAAGCGTAACCTCACCGCGGGAGAGATTGTGGGGCAGGTTTGCGCAGTGCTCAAAGATCAGCGGGTTTCGCCGCCCGAGGATCGCATCAATCTGGTTTTCATGGGCATGGGCGAGCCGTTTCTGAATTACGAAAATTTCGTCAAGGCGGCGCGGCTGCTGGTTGAGTGCGTCGGTATCGCAGAACGCCGCATGACGGTATCGACGGCGGGCGTTGTGCCCCGCATCCACGACTTTGGCGCGGAGCCGATCCGGCCGAAGCTGGCAATTTCTCTGAATGCTTCGAATGATGCACTGCGCACGCGGCTCATGCCGCTGAACAAGAAGTGGAATCTGGAGATGCTCGTCGCGGCGGCGAGGGATTTTCCTTTGCGAACAAGAGAGTGGATCACCTTCGAATACGTGCTGCTTGGAGGAGTGAACGACGAACCCGAAAATGCGAAGGAAGTTGCCGAGTTACTGCGCGGGCTGCGCTGTAAAGTAAATCTGATAGCCCTGAATCCGGGTCCGGGAATCGACTTCACCACTCCAGGCGAAGAGCGAGTCGTGGCGTTTCAAAGGACTTTGCGGGACGCGGGCATTCCAGCGTTTGTGAGACGTCCGCGGGGACGGGATATCTTCGCCGCTTGCGGCCAACTCAAGCGAACGATTGAGGTTGCCACATCACAGGAACGCCAGCTGCAGGGGATCTCTCCGGTGCCGGAGGGATGACCGGGAGTTCGACACGGATAAGGAGGCTGGTCTCCTGGCCGTGCTGCCAAGAAATTTTTCCGCGATGCTGCTGCAGGATGCCCTGACAGGCACTCAGGCCCATGCCCGACAGGAGTTGGGGCGCAGCATTGTTTTCTGCCATGTCACTTAACCTTGCGTTCGGATCGGGACGAAAGCCAGCGTCGAAAAGGTCAATGGTGGCGATGCCCTCTTTATGCCTTGCGGCAAGGATTAGCGCGCAGCAGCCAAACTGGTCCGCAGCATGCAGCGCGTTGTTCAGGATTTGCACGAATACCTGGAGCAATTGACTGGAGTCTGCCAGAACGGCAGGCAACTCCGTCGGTAACTCAATGACCACTTCGATTTTCAGAGCCTGGCACATGGGCTCCGAGAGTTTGACGGCGGTTCGCAGTACCGTCCTGAGATCTACGGGAGCCATTGCCGCCGGACCCTGCTTGGCAAAGCTGAGCAGGCTGGCCACCAGGGATCGGGTGCGGCGAACATGCTGGCCGATTTTTCCCGCGAGTTCCTGCTGGTCAGGGTTGAGAGAAGTATTCAGCAGCAGATCGGAGTAACCCAGCATGGCGGCGATAGGATTGTTCAATTCGTGAGCCGCCCCGCCTACCAGTTGCCCGATCGAGGCCAGTTTCTCGGATTCCGTGATCTGTGCCTGCAGCCGTTTCAGATTGGCGAAGGACTCGCGTGATTGTTTGAGCAAGCGGTGTAGTTCGCGATCGAGCAAGCGCTGGCGCACAAAAACCATAATTCCCATGAAGAGCGCCGCGGCCAGCGTGAGCGCCAGGCGAAAGTAACGGATGCGCGGCGGGATCGCGGGTTCCAGTAACGCCCATGCGGCAAACAGGGGAAGAGAAAATACCGTGATCATGCCGAGTCTTGCCAACCAGATGCCATGAGATGGAGAACTTGAGCGGGAATCGGGTTGAGGTTCGTCACCGGGCAACCATAGACCGATTCCAGTGATCCACGCCATGGAAACCGCCAGGGGAATGTCGTAGAGGCTTCCGCTGTAGTAACTCTGCCTGCTGAGCGCCCAGTTGGCGAGATACGAACTGGCAGCGTAGACAAGGCTTGCGCCGAACAGATTGGCGTAAAGAGTCTTCCATCTGCCCTTACTTTTGATCCAGGCCACGAGCAACGCGCTGAGAAATGCCAGCTTCTCGATCAGGTACAGCAAATTGAGATCATTGTCGTAAGCAGTGACATTAGCGACGACGTACTGCCAGGCCATGACTGCGAAGACGTAAAGATACATCCACCAGAACATCATCAAAGCAAAATCGAGACGGCGCAGACGCGGGGAATAGTCATCCTGCGGAGCATGTGGGCGCAGAGCCAGTGCGGCCATCATGGGTACGATGTGAAGAAAAAGCACGATGTCGCCGGCACACAGGTCGGGCACATCCTGGTGCAGCCCCACTTCGTAATAGGTCCACATCGCCTGGTAGGAGAACCAGAAGGCCATGCCGGTAGCCAGCAGCGCCCAAAAGACGCGCAAACGTCCGCGGGAACGTACGGCATTCGGGATAAGAGAGAGGGCTCCGGACAGAAGCAGGATGCACTGAATCCAGTCGCTGATCGCGCCGAGGGCAAACGAACGAGGCAGGAAGAGCGCCCCTAGGATCAGAGTAGCCATACAGGCCGCTATGGCTGCAGTCCAAAGCTTGGAAGATGCGCGCAGAAAGACAATCCTCGCTGGCATTCTAAACCGGGATTAAAGCAAGCCTCGATTACTGAAGTAATCTCTTAGATGCGAGGGGACGTGCCAGAATTCGAAAACGAGAGTGGCTGAGCCATGACCCACATAAAGTTTTGCTTGCTCTCGATCTTTCTTATCAATAGTATGCGAGACAATTCCATTTAGATCGGCACTCTCGCGGAAGTGACTCGATTGCGCACTGACGGTAACCACAGATTTTTTGGCAGACAAACGGCGCCAGCCGACCCCAGCGAGGTTCGCCGGACGGAGCGATGGCTAGCCACCGCGCGCGTATTCCTGGCGGTTTCGGCGCTGGTCGCGATCCGAATGGACCCGACGCAACTGGGTAATTCCCCTGCGGCCTACGGGTTGCTGGGGTTTTACATGGGAAACAGCATCCTGGTACTGATGCTGCTGCGGAGACGAAAGGAGTCGACCGCATCCTTTCGCCTTCTGGTGCATGCCGCCGACATTGTATGGCCGGCCTTCATCTCGGTGTTTGGTGACGGCCCGAGAAGCCCCTTCATCCTGTTTTTTGTTTTCGTTCTGACCGCTGCGGCTTACCGCTGGGGCTTGTGGGAGACGCTGGCCACGGCCGCAGCCGAAGTGGTCTTGCTGTGGGCCGAGAGCTTCGTACTGTTCCATGTGTTGGCTACCCATGGAGCCAGTTTGCGCTGGCATATTTTTTCCGGCCTCAGGATGAATACGACCGAGTTCGAGCCGAAGCGGCTGTTCATGCTCTCGGTGTATCTGCTGGTGATGGGATTGCTGCTGGGCTACCTGGCGGAGCAACAGAAGCACCTGCGGGCGGAGAAGGCTGGAGTAACCCGGATGCTGGCGCAGGTGCGCGTGGACTCCGGGTTGACCGGAACTCTGCAGCAGATCGGTCGTGAAATCGTCAGCATGTATGATGCGGACCGTTTGGTGATCGCTGCGCAGGAGATCCACAGCCAAAGAAGATTCCTGGGCGCGTTAGACAATCGCAAGCAGGAATCTCACGATTTCAAGTGGTTGGATGCAGGTCCGCGGGAGGCCAAGATTTACCTGGAGGATTTCCCGGGCGATGTGTGTTATGCGGAGAATGAAGGGGACCGCTGGTCTGTGATTGCGTTGGATCATGAGGGGAACCCAGCGCCATCGCCGCAAACTGAGCCTCTGGCGAAACTCAGGCAGCGGCAGCCTTTTCGGCATCTGATTACGATTTCCTTTCTCTTCGGGGCAGAATGGCGGGGACGAGTCTTCGTATTTGAACCGTCGTGGAAGGGGGACACGCAGGAAGAGCTGCGGTTTCTGCTGGATTTGCTCCGCCAGGTCGGACCGGCGGTTTACAACGTTTATCTTTTGCACCGGCTGCGCCGCAGAGCGGGAGCGGCGGAGCGCGCTCGTTTTGCCCGAGAACTGCACGATGGCGCGGTGCAGTCACTGATTGCTGTTGAGATGCAGGTAGATGTTCTGAAGCGTCAGGCGGAGACTACTCCGGAAGTGGTGGGCGGCGAGTTAGGCCGAATCCAGGGACTGTTGCGTGAGGAAGTTCTGAAGCTGCGCGAACTGATGCAGCAGATGAAGTCGATCGATGTAGATTCGCGAAGACTCTTGAGCGTCATCACAGATGCAGTCGAGCGGTTTGAAAGAGAGACAGGAATCTCCGCGCGTTTTGTCACCGACATTGAGAAACTGGAGATGCCGGATAAGATTTGCCGGGAACTACTGCGGATTGTGCAGGAGGGATTGGTCAATGTTCGCAAACACAGCCGGGCGCGTCACGCTCTGGTGCGGCTGGGATCGAATTCCACGCAGTGGAGCTTGACAATGGAAGATGATGGCAGAGGCTTTCCTTTCTCGGGCTGCCTTACGGCGGATGAAATGGACCAGCTGGGGAAGGGTCCGATGATCATCAAGGAACGGGTGCGTTTAATTGATGGTGCACTCACTGTAGAATCAAATCCCGGTCTAGGAACACGCCTGGAAATCAAAGTTCCGAAGGGTGGAGAAGTTTCAGATGAACTTTAAAAAGCAACAGCCCATTCGCATTGTGATTGCCGACGACCACCCAATTTTCCGCGATGGTCTGCGCCGGCTGCTGGAAGCAGAGCCCAATCTAAAAGTATTGGGGGAGGCTTCGGATGGCGCTGAAGCAGTGAAATTGGCGCGGCAGTTGAAGCCCGACATCCTGTTGCTGGATCTTGCCATGCCCAAGCATCCGGGACTCGAAGCCTTACGCGACTTGGGTACGGGGGCGAACTCCACTCCGGTACGCGTGATTCTGCTGACGGCCGCGGCAGAAAAAAGTCAGATCGTCGAGGCGCTGCAGCTGGGCGCACGCGGCGTAGTCCTGAAAGACTCCGCCACGCAACTGTTGCTGAAGGCCATACAGACGGTTATGGCGGGTGAATACTGGGTGGGACGGGAGAGCGTCTCAAACCTGGTGCAGTACTTGCGGACGCTGGTGCAATCGTCCAGTGACGAAGCTCGCCAGAAGAAGTTTGGTCTGACCCCTCGCGAATTGGAGATTGTATCGGCGGTTGTAGCAGGGTATTCGAACAAAGAGATTGCGGAATACTTCAAAATCAGTGAAGACACGGTCAAACACCACTTAAGCAACATTTTCGACAAACTAGGAGTATCAACCCGGCTGGAGTTGGCGTTATTCGCGGTGAATCAGTCGCTCCCTTTGAAAAGCATTGTGTAATTGGGACTTAGGAGATTCTATTGAGTCTGTTGGGGATGGCACTTGTGGGCCATTGGCGGCTTTGATCCCGGCACCTATCATTTATGGAAAGACCAGCCTCGGGACTTTAACTGATCCGGTCACAGGATTTGGCGGGATTAATGTTCCCAGTTCGTCAGGATGGGATTGATACGAAATACTCTTTCAAGGAGACGGAGCCCGTGGCAAAAATGCTTAGCAGTGTTTGGCAAAATCTGGTTACAGATGAGAGTGGGCAGGATATCGCGGAGTACGCAGTTATGCTGGCAGTAATTCTGGTGATCGTCGTTGGTACGATCCGTCTGATCGGCTCGAACGCCAACAATGTGTTCTCGAATGTTGGCAGCTCCATCCAATAGTCTTGAGTCTTTTTGCCGGGACTTCCAAACAACTACGTAAGCACACCCTGTTGCTTACTTCGAGGCCGGCGCGGTAAGCGCAACCTTATCGCTCCCGGGAGTCGGATACCGGGTGAGGTACGGGAAGAACGGCGTAATCTCGAAGGGCATCTTCTCGCGAGCTGACGTCAACGCGACCGGCTTGGCTTTCGCCAAGTCGACCTGATCTGTCCACGGATCCAGTTTAATGCGCCCCCCCAAAGGAAGCGCCGCGATCTGGTCGGTGCGTTGCGGGTCCAACTCCGGCGCGGAAGCCAACAATGCCGACATCCGAACGCTCTTGTTGCCCGCCATACTGTTGCCCAGGTGCGGGCGAATCAGGTTGGGCAATTCAGGAGCGCTCTCCTGCAACGCCTTCAAGAATAGACCTGCACTCCCCAGCTTGTCCTTGTAGGGCGAATTCTTCAGCAACTCCAAAGCCTTGGCATCCGCGGCGTCTTCGTCGGCCGAGCTGCGCTTGAAGTCCATGCGCTGGAACGATTCTTCATCAGGAAAAAACATGCGGTCGTTGAAAGCCAGCTTGGTATCGAGCGTATGTCCCAGAACAATGTGACTAAGTTCGTGGGCCAGGACCATGGCCAGCGAAGCTTCGTCGGGGAGCACATCCAGCAAACCACGGCTTACGACGATCGTGTGCCCGATGGTGAAGGACTCCAAGGGAGAAGTGAGCAGGACGCGGCAACGGATATCCGATTGCAAGTCGATGTTATTGGTCACCATCAAGTTGTTGACCACGGTGAGGAGGATCTTATCCACGTCGCCGGGAGGCGCCAGCAATCCGATTTTCTGAAGACGTTCCACCGCATTGTCCTCGGCTTGGCGCTGCCACATGCGCTCGGCGACTACCGGACTCGCATCGGCGGCGGCATCGCTCTGATCCCTGACCGACTGGGGAGAGTCGACCAGAATCTGGGTGAACTCGGCGTTCTTGTTTAGACCTTTCAAGTCATATCCCCAAAGACGAGTCTGCGCCCGGAAGTGCAGAGACTTGCCAAGAGCCGTCTTCATGTCGGATTCTTCACTGTAAATATATGCGGGTACCCATGCGCCGGGGCGCATGTTCAGCCGCCAGCTGTCGAAGTGCAGGTAGTAGCTGGTTTTGGGATGAGGGAAGTAGGTCCCGTTAAACCGGACGATGTTGTAGTCCTGATCTTCAACCCAGATGCGTCCCTGGAAGCGCCCGGTCGGCGCATTCTCCCGCGGTTGAACATCGATTACGAGGCAGCGCACTTCTCCCAGAAATTCGCGGCGCACAAAAGTGAAGTCGTAATACTTCTTTTGGAAATCTGTATCGAGCACAACCATCTGGGCAAAGCCGAGAGGAAGGAAGTGCATGGCATAGAGGCTGGTCAAATGATTGACCATGCGGTGTCCGAAACCCGGTTGACCCACGAATGAGGTGTCTTCTGGACCTTCACTCATATCCAGCCGCCCTAGAAAATACTGGTCTTTGGTGGGGACCGCCCTTCCCTCGCTGTCGGTCTTGAGATCCTGCAGATACGTCTCGACCATAGGCCGCATGTGGCGCATCTGCGCCAGGAAGAGATGTTCTTTCTGGATCACGCGCTCCATCACGTCATTGAAAGACGCTGGAGGTGGTGAAGAAAGCGTTCCTTCATTCTGTCCGGGTGCGTCGTTCGCGGTAACTTGAGGTGATGGAGACGTCGAGTTCTGGGAAAGTGCCGGGAGAGAAGACGCCAACACCAACCCGAATGAAAGGAAACCTACCTGCAGAATACGCATAAAAACCTTCGGAGGAGCAAGTTACGCCAACTGAAAGATAATGTGCAAGACGACGGTGGAATCGGCTGGTTGCCCATTCTTAATCGCCGGCTTAAAGCGAATTCGCTCGGCTGCCTTGACTGCATTGTCGTCAAGACCGTGCCCTAGCCCGCGCACCACCCGCACCACTCGCAGACTGCCTGAGGCCTCCAGAACTACCTCGAGCAGGACCTCGCCTTCAATCCGCAGACTGCGGGCCTCTTGAGTATAGACCGGTGTCGGTTTGGAGATGATTTCAGCCGGCAGCAGGGGCGTAGCCCCTGGCTCTGCCTGATGAGATCGCACGGTGGGCGGAGCCGGTACATCGGCATCTCCAAATCCACTTGGTTGGACCGCGGCCTGCGGCGTGGAATTGCGAGGCGGGACATTAGTAGCGGTGCCCCCACCAAAACCGGCACTCGCAACCACGCCGGGAACTCCCTTACTTCCGCCGGTCCCGTTGCCATAGCCGCCGCCCGATGGCAGATCAAAGGATCCCACCGCAGCGATGTTCACGGCTTTCCCCGAGTTGGCCTTGGCTGGAATTCCGTTAGGATCGCCGAAGCCCCCAGTTTGCACTTGTGAGGGAGCACGCACGAGAGTGGGTGCAACCGAACTGCCGGTGGAAAAAACATTGGTGCGAATTACCCTGGGAATCACCGGCGCAGAGTTCAGAGGCAGCGGGTCCAATTTCCTGGTCGCAATGCTGACCGTAGGAGCGGTAGCGTCTTGCACCTTCACCGCTCTTGGCCGCGGCGCAGGCACGCGCAGAGCATTGGCTGGCGGATCAAGCTTCGCAACGAAGACAGGTTTCGGCAACGGCCGCAAGGGTTGGGGCTGATGATTGACCGGGACTGGAGTACTTACCAGTTGAATCGATCGAAAAGTGTGTTCAGGCGCGGCCAGAATCGCGGGGTGCAGCAGACGCAGCCACAACAGAAACGCGATCAGGCAGGCTTGCGTCCCAGTGCTGAAAGCGAACTCTGTCCACGGAGTCCTCGTCTTCGGGAGCAGTGAGAAGAGAGTTGCTTGAGATGCAGAATATCCCATGACCGCTTTACTCGACCTAGGTTAAAACACCCTTGCGGGCTTGAAAGTTTCGATCTTTCGAAGAACGCAGCCTCGGGAGAGCCAGAGATCAGACTGCCGAATTTACTACCCCGCAGAAAAATTATGCACGGCAAAGGCCGTTTTCGCTCGTGCAAATCCAAGAATACAAGTAGTTCTACTTCAATTACTTGCGTCGTTGGAGCCAGCGATTATCCTAAACCGGCAGCTGCCAAGAAGAAATTTTACACCCTAAAGGAGACGTTTTCTTCCTCCCTTTGGGGAGGAGCAATTGGACTCTAGAGCCGCTCAGCAGCGCACAACCTTCGGGCTATCGATACCTTTGGTCGCGTTACGAGTGTCGACCACCAGTTGCGACTCGCCGACGATGCGCCGGTAATCGTAGTCGGAGTGGTCGGTGATGATTACGACGCAGTCGTATTGGCCCAGTTTTTCCAACTCCGATCGCTTCATCTGCAAATCGTACTTGCGTCCTTTCCCGATAAAAGGGAAGTAAGGATCGTGATAGCTGACCTGGGCTCCTTCTTTTTGCAACAGTTCGATGATGGTGAGCGCGGGAGACTCGCGCAGATCGTCGATGTCTTTCTTGTAGGCTACTCCGAGGATCAGGACGCGTGACCCGTTCAAGGATTTCTTGTGACCGTTAAGCGCTCCGCCGATCGACGCCAACACATGGTATGGCATGTTGGTATTGATCTCTCCCGCCAGTTCAATGAAGCGGGTGCGGAAGTCCCATTCCTTGGCCTTCCACGACAAGTAGAAAGGATCAACGGGAATGCAATGTCCGCCCAGGCCCGGTCCGGGGTAGAAGGGATGAAAGCCGAACGGTTTGGTGGAGGCGGCTTCGATCACCTCCCAGATGTCAAGATTCATTCGCAGGCAGAGCATCTTCAGTTCATTGACCAGCGCGATGTTGACGCAGCGATAGATATTCTCCAGAAGCTTCGTCATCTCGGCCACGGCGGGTGAAGAAACCGGAACGGTACGCTGGAAAATCGATCCGTACAGAGCGCCTGCTAACTCCGAGGCCTGCGGATTCACTCCGCCGACCACCTTGGGAATGTCGCGACGAGCTACCGTGGTGTTGCCGGGATCTTCACGTTCTGGCGAGAAGGCGACGAAGAATTCCTTTTGCGCGTCGGAAACGCCGCGAGCCGCCTTCAACCCGAGCTTGTTCTCCTTCTCTAAGATCGGCACCATCACTTCTTCCGTGGTTCCAGGGTAGGTTGTGCTCTCGAGGACCACCAACTGCCCGGGCTGGAGATGAGGGGCGATAGCGTGCGTCGTATCGGTGATGTAGCTGAGGTCGGGTTCATGGTATTGATTGAGCGGAGTGGGAACGCAGATGATGACCGCGTCCATCTCCTCCAGTCGTGCGTAGTCGGAGGTGGCCGAGAAACCTTGCGCTTTGGCTGCCTTAATCTCTTCCGCGCCGATTCGGTAGATGTAGGATCCACCCTGCGCGAGAGTATCGACCTTGCGCTGATCGATGTCGAAGCCGGTGACGGAGAATTTTTGTTCGGTAAACAGAAGAGCAAGTGGCAGTCCCACGTACCCTAAGCCGATGATTCCGACGCGCGCCTGGCGCTGCTTGATCTTGTTCTTCGTTGATTCGACGGTGCGGTTTGCGGCAGATTGATTAGTCATTGGTATGAAAGGGATCTCTCTGAAGGATCTTTCGAGTAGTGAATTTCGTTCCGATTCTAGCATGCTACCGCGCCCGAATGCGGCGATGAACCGCACCGAATGGCTGCTGAATTCGAGTCCCCGGTGCAGAGTTGGGAAGTCATGAAGAGACCGGGTGCAAGCAAATCCGGGTGGTTCGCGGTTTTTGTACTGCTCGCGGCTTTATTGGTGGGCCTTGCTGCGAAAGCCGGCGACTTTTTGATCGTGGACGCCCCACGTCCATCCGATGTCATCCTGGTGCTAGCGGGCGAAACCGACTACCGTCCGCGTCGCGCTCTGGAACTTCTGGGTCGGGGAGATGGACAGCGCATCGTACTGGATGTGCCGACGAACGCGAAGCTCTACGAGTTCACCGAGATTGAGCTGGCAGAGAAGTACATCAAGGATTTGCCGCAGACGGCATCGGTCAGCATTTGCCCGATCGAGGGGCTCTCCACTAAAGACGAATCCAAGGACGCCGAGAAGTGCCTGCGGCGCGAAGGCGCCAAGAGTGTGCTGATCGTAACGTCTGATTTTCATACACGCCGGGCGCTGGATGTTTTTCGGCGGGAAATCCCCGGATATGAATACTCCGTGGCTGCAGCGCGGAACGACGAAGCATTTGGAAGCCGCTGGTGGACTCATCGGCAGTGGGCTAAGACGTTTGTGGATGAATGGCTTCGGCTGATCTGGTGGAAAGCAATCGATCAGTGGCGCTGACCGACCAGTGATCAGTGATCACTGGCCAGTTGCCAGGCGCCCCGAGGGATTTTGCTGACCGCTTTTTTTCTACTTCTCAAAAAGTTTTCCACTGCTTAAGCCGATTTCTGTGCACAAAAGCCATTGACTGGCAAGAACTCTGGAGGATACGATGCGTTAACAGTCACCAAATTAGTTAATAACGGAGTGTGGGATGGGCATGGCTGCTTTCCGCAGGATGGTAAGTTGCGTGCTACTGCTGGCTTTTCCTGCTTCACTATTTGCCGCCGAATCTGGCGCGGCTATGCTTTATACCCACGGAGTTGCCTGGTTGAACGGCGCTCATGTTCCTTCGTCCTCAGCGATCTTTACCGGCGATCTGGTGCAGACGCGATCCGATTCCGGCGCCAACATCAACGCCCCGGGTTCCAGCATCACGGTTCTCGGCGACTCTTTGGTGCAATTTGAGGGCGCTTCCTTGAAGGTGGAACATGGTGGGGTTGCCGTTGCCACTTCGAAGTCTGTAGCCACAACCGCCGGAGATGTGCGAGTGGCGCCAGTTTCCAGCACGTGGACCGAATTCAATGTGACCGACACGGACGGTACGGTAAGGATCGCAGCCCGCAAAGGCGATTTGACTGTAACCGATGACAGTGGGACCGTGACGCTGGCGCAGGGCCAGGAGACCACGAGAGACGAACAGTCGCAGCCTCCTGCGGACCAAAACGACAAGTCATCCGACAACAAGAAGAAAAACAAGAAGCGAGCGCCCGGTGCTGCGCCGGCAGCTGGCGGAGGCGCGCTGAGCTCAACTGCTGCCATAGTAGGGGGTGGTGCCATAGTCGGTGGTGTCGCTATTTGGATTCTGACCAGGAATGACAACCCGGTAAGTCCCTCAACTCCTCAGTAGGTTGAAGCAAGTCGATTTCAAGTGCAAGATTTTCGGGCCGTCCGGTGCTGCCGGACGGCCCGAAGATTTTTGAAGGGAAGTGGCTCTCAGAAATTCGTGGCGGACTGTGGCAGAGACTCTTCCGAGTTCAGCACTTCTTCGGGAGGCTTGGTGCGGACCGGGCGACGTTTGCGGGCAGGTTTCGCGAAGGGTTCCGAAGCCGCGATCGTGCACAGCACATAAAATAGCGCGGCATTGGCGGGGATCTGCAGATTGAAGTCAACCGCACTATGCACCAAAATTCCGCTTAGGCCGAGCATGCACGCCAAAGTGACTGCACCGCCGATCTCACTCGGCCAGTTCTTGATTTTCTTGATCGCCTTGGTGTAGAGCGTCACCACAAACCACACCATTGTTGCAAACCCGAGCAAGCCCATTTCGACGAGCAGTTGCAGGTAATCGTTGTGCGCCTCGTTGACGAAGAAGTTCGTGTAGAAGGTGCGGAACTGCGGATAAACGATAGGGAAAGTTCCCAGGCCCCACCCTAGGACTGGCTTCTTTAGAAACATGCGAAGGCCGTCGCGATTAATGTAAGCGCGAATATCACTGGAAAGGTCGGAGTGTCCCGGGCCTGCGGTTGCGATTCTCTGGCTAAGTTCAGCGCCGCCGATCCACACCAGCAATCCCACGACGATCGCGAGAAAGACGCCGATTCCGACAGCCGTGCGCAGTCCGCGCTTCTGCTTGACCAGCAAGGTCGCCAGGATGACAATCTCCGCAAAAATCGCGAGCATGCCTCCGCGTGATCCGGAAAGAAAAATCGTTCCTACCATGACCGCTGCTGCTGCCGCGGCCACGGCCCGGACCTTGGGAGGCGCGAGCCGCGTGAGGGAGACGACCAGAGGAATGGGCACCAGCATCTCCATCAGACCGGCGTAGTGGTTGTGATTCACATAAGGACCATAGATCCAGCCACCCATTCTCGGCTGACGCAGCCAGTAGAGCCTGCCGTTCGAGGAGATGCCCTGGAGCAATGCGAAGCCGGCGAGCGCGGCTCCATAAACCGAAAAAATCAAGGCCAGACTGCGCGCCTGGGCACCCCGAACCAAAGTTTGCCCGGCGAGAAAGCAAAGCATCGCGTAACTGAAGTACTGCAGCGCGAGTGACACCGTATCGTGCCGATACGCCGTGCTTCCGAAAACGACTTGCGCCACGATGAGCAAGCCGAATGTCCCCATGGGAAGAAACAGAGGATTCCACCGGACCTTCAGTTTGCCGTCGAAGACCTGCTTACCTATCCAGAAAAGAAACAGAGCCACACAGCCGGTCTCGACCACGAAAATCGACCAAGGTTCCACTGCGCCAAACGCGAGTGGCCCAAACAAGAGCAGACCAAAGATGCCGTACAACAGTATCTTCTCGGCTTTTGCCGAGAGCTCACGGCGATGGATTTCGACAATGTTGGGCGCGCTCATGGAACGAATGCTTCAAGATCGGTGAATTACTGCCGTTTAGGCACGAGGCGGAAATCGTCGACCCAGAGCTTACCACGGATCGGACTACCTTCCGGCAATCGCCGAACGTGCAGTATTACCAGCTTTGTATCTGCTCCGGTGCTGAACTCTCCGGTGGCGGATTTCCAGAACCCGGCTTCTTTCAGCTCGTCGCTGTCATACAAGACGTCTCGAGTGTATACATCCTGAATTGTAAAGTGCGGACCACCGGCGCCCTCGAAGTCTCCGTTCTTGTAGTACGCAGAAAACTCGTAGAGGGTGTTGGGTTGGACCGCAATGAATTGGCGAATCCCGGCATCGGTTACAGCCGGGCCATCAAAACTGATGAGCAGAGAGCGGTGACCGCCGTGAAAATCGCTGGGATCGAGGGTGAGAGTGACGCTCTGCTGTTTCTCGTACTGCCAATCGAAGCCGCCGTTCAGAACATCGAGGCTGAAATCCCCGTTGACCACGAGATTGCGGCCTGAAGGCACATAAGCGGACAGACCGAAGCGAGGAGCGGCTTGCTGCCACACCAGCCGCGCCTGATCCACGTCCTTGTGGTTCAGCAGGTATTGAATGTACTGGTTGGCGTAGCGGAGCTCGAAGGTCTGCGGCGTTGCCATCATAGCCCCCCACACCTTGGCGGTGCCCGCGGTTTCCTCTTTCTGCATCAGCAGCTCGAGAAACGCAAGGTAGGCCTCGGAACGGGCAGGAACGACATCGCGCAAGAGCGCATCGACATCCGGGTTGATTCGCCAGCACAATTGAATCGCCGGATTGGCCAGTGTTGGCTCATTTTGGAGAACTACCCGGAACTCGCGGAGCGCCTTGGCATCTTCCCCTTGGACCAAGTAGAAGTTGGCCGCTTCCCAAGCGACGTCGGGAGTAGTGGGGTCCGCTTCAATTGCATGTTCCAGGGCCATCGTCTGATTCGAAATATCTCCCAGCACTTGGTAAGCCGAGGCCAGGTCGAACCAATAACGAGCCGAATGAGGATCGAGTGCGGCGGCCGCACGGAAGGGCTCGACGGCCGCACCCGGATCTCGGGCGACCAATGAATAATAGCGGCCAAGATGATTGCGGTAGTCTGCGTTCCACGGATCGAAAAGAGCCGCTCGTTGCAGGCTCGCGAAATCCACTCTCTCCCCAAACAGCGATGCGACAAACAGTCGTACCGCCAGAAACAGATAAAGGAGACACAGCAGCACCGCCCCGCCAAGGACGAGTCTTTTCCGCACCGCAGAATTGAGGGGTAATTCCATGTCGCTTGTAGAGTTCTAATCAGAAAAGCGAGTGCGCTCGACTACGCGCTATTCGGTGATGCCTCGGGAGTCTCCTCGCCGTCCCCATCTTGTTCGTCGTGTGATTGTTCGTCGCGATAGTAGCGCGCGTACTTCCCCTGATATTCGTAGTAATAGTAGTAATCGGGGGAACTCAGATCGACGGCATTCAGCAGCACTCCGGACACTTTTGCATTTACCTGCATCAGAATATCGCGCGAGCGTCGCAGCGCCTGCTTTGTGGTCTGCCCCGAGCGGATGACGAGCACGATGGCGTCGGCCCGGGGCGACAGAACTACGGCGTCGGTCACCGACAGCGTAGGCGGCGTATCCACCACGATGTGATCGTACTGGCCGCGCAGCTGCTCCAAAACGTCGCGCATATTCGTGGAGGCTAACAGTTCAGCAGGATTGGGCGGCGGAGTCCCGGCGGGCAGAATGCTCAAGTTGGGCAGAACCGTAGACCGCGTGATTGCCTGTTCCAACGTGGCGCTGCCGGTGAGTACGTTGCTGAGACCACTACGAGGGCCCATGCCCAAGGTCTTGTGGATGCTGGGTCGGCGAAGATCAGCATCGATGAGAAGTACGCGAATGCCTTTCTGCGCCAGGACCACTGCACAATTGATGCTGGTCGTTGTCTTGCCTTCCTGCGGGAGCGCGCTGGTCACCATAATGACTTTGGGGGGTGCGCCCAGGTTCGAAAGCAACAGAGAGGTTCGCAAGGCGCGGTAGGATTCTGCCATCTGCGATTGCGGCCTCACCTGCGTGATCAGTTCCACTGCCTCCTTGGAGGTGGCGATAACCAGACGCTTTGAATTTGCTCCTTCGCGCGCCGTCCTGGACCCGAGAGGAATTATGCCCAAGGGCGGCAGGCCAGAAATCATTTGTGCCTGTTCGGTGGTCCGCACGGTATTGTCGAGCCCCTCCAACAAGAAGGCGAGCCCTACGCCCGAGGTCAGACCCAGCATGAACGCGAAAGAAAGATTGCGCGGGATATTCGGTTCGATCGGGCCCGTGGGTACGCGGGCGACGTCAACAATGCGAAAATTGTTGGAACGCAGTCCAGCCGAAACTCCAGCCTCCTTCAACTTCTCCAGCAAGCCTTCGTAGAGCTGGCGGTTGGTGTCGAGATCGCGCTTGAGCAGACTGTACTCGATGGCGCTCTCGTTGAGCTTGTTGGCCTCCTGCTTCTGCTTCTCGAGGGCGTCATGCAGCATGTTTTCCCGCTGCAAGGCCGCCATATATTGACCTTTGATCTTGCCCCCGACCTTCCGGGTTTCCGCCAGAAGCTCCGCGTCGACCTCTTTCAGTTGGTTGTTGATTTGTGCGAGCTTCGGATAAGACGGCCCGAACTGTGTGTTCAGTTCGGCGGCCTGAATTTTAAGGTCGGCCTCTTTGGCGCGGAGAGTTTCCAGCAATCCAGACTGGGACGTGGACCCAGCTCCGGCGGAATCCAAAACGTTGGCCGCGGAAGCGATCGTCTCCGTGTCTCCCGACTGCACCAGGCGGTAGATGGATTCCTTGTCCATGCGCTCGGATTCCGCCGTGGTCAAGGCTTTGTTCAATTCGTCCAGCTTTGCCGTAGTGATGTTCTGCTTGTCGTCAATGCCCAGAATTTCATGCTCTTTCTGGTAGTGCACCAGTTTTTCCTGGGAAGTTTCCACCTTCATCTGCAGGTCCACCAGCTGCTTGGAGAGCCAGTCCGAGGCTTGCATGGTGGAGTCGAAGCGGGACTTGAAGTTGTTCTCCGTGTAGGTGGTCATCAACGTGTTCACCACGTTCGCGGCCAGTTCCTTGTCCGGGCTGCGGTAATGCACCTCGATAATGTGGGTGTTGGGTGCGAGTGCCACCTTCAAGCTGCCTCGAAAGGAAGAGAGCAGGGAAGTTGTGCGTCCGGTATCGGCTTGTAGAGGATCAGGCGCCAGATCGAGTGAAGAAGGCAGAGCCGCCGTTTTGCCGCCGAACTCCGGACGGCGGTCAAGAGCGAGTTCTTTCACAACCTGCAGGGCAAGGAGATCGCTCTGCAGGATCTTTACTTCCGTTTCCATTTCGGTCGGATCGTAATAATCGACGCTAAAGGTGGGAGAGTTGTTGAAGTTGACAAGTCCGGAATCAGGCTTGTTGATGGCGATACTGCCGCTGGCCTCATAGACCGGAGTCATCTTGAGACTGGCGATCGCGACCAGGGAGAAGATTGTGACCAGACAAGCAAGAACCGTCCACTTCCGCTTTACCAGAACACGAACATATTCGCCGAGAGCGGACTCCTGAGAGAGGAGTTCGGGATAAACGCGCGGGCCGGTCGCTTTCCCCATGTCTACGGCTAGCGGCTGCATTTCACGAATGGTCGGGGAACTGGGTACCAGCGGTCCGGAATCCATGCATTCTCCTCAACAGATCTCTAAAAGCGTCTCCCGGCGAACGGGCTGGAATTCACCCGCACCCGAGAAAGCCGGCGACTCGATGGCTGGCTCATCGCCCGCGAATTTCTCTAACAATCGGATGTATGGTTTCGCCGATATTCTAGCATTGCTTTCGTCGAAAACAATTTCCGAATTGAGAACGCAGCGCTTCTGGTGCAACCATGCTCGGCTCACGCCGACGGAAGAAACTCCGCTATACTACCTTGCAATCATCGGAACCGAGTAGCGAATCAACGCAGGTTCGGGTTTTGTAAACGAGGGAATGCGCGCGGTACCCTGGCAGAGAAAATAAACAAAATGGCAGGATTGATGAATTGGTCGGAACAGGAAGTCCTGATTACTGGCGGCACGGGCTCGTTCGGCAAGAAGTTCGTCGAGATCATGCTGGGGGAATATCATCCCAGGCGGCTGGTCATCTTCAGCCGCGACGAGTTGAAACAGCATGACATGCGGGGCTCCGGACTCGACCACAGCAGCCTGCGCTATTTTATCGGGGATGTGCGCGATCCCGGCCGGCTGCAGCGGGCTTTCTCGGGTATCACGGTGGTGGTTCACGCGGCTGCACTGAAGCAGGTTCCGGCTTGTGAATACAATCCGTTCGAAGCCATTCAGACTAACATCATGGGCGGCCGCAACGTGATTGATGCGGCCATCGATAAAGGCGTTGGGCGGGTGCTCGCTCTCAGCACGGATAAAGCTGTCAACCCGGTTAATCTTTACGGCGCCACGAAGTTGTGTGCCGAAAAGGTTTTCGTACAGGCCAACGCCTACGCCGGAGCGCAAGAAACCCGCTTCAGCTGCGCCCGGTACGGCAACGTTGTCGGTAGCCGCGGCAGCGTGATTCCCGTTTTCCAGGAGCAACGCAAGCGCGGCAAGATTACGATCACCGACCCTCGTATGACACGCTTCTGGCTCACTTTGGAGCAGGGGGTGCGCTTTGTGGTTCGCGCCATCGAGCAAATGCACGGTGGCGAAATCTTCGTGCCCAAGATTCCCAGCATGCGGTTGGTCGATCTCGCGGAAGCGGTTGCTCCAGGATGCGCCGTGGAATGCATTGGCATTCGGCCCGGAGAAAAACTGCACGAAGTCTTGCTCTCCGAGGATGAAGCGCGCAACACAGTGGAATTGGATGACATGTACGTGATCCAACCCACGCATCCCTGGTGGAAAAGGGCAAACTGGGTCCACGCGCGGGAGTTGCCGCCAGGGTTCCGCTACGCCAGCGACACCAATGAACGCTGGCTCACCAATGAACAATTGCAGGAGTTGATCGAGCCTGGAGCGGTAAGGAAGTCGCCGGTAGCGGTCTAGATGCCGTTGCTCGATTGACATCGCGAGCCCCGGCTTCCGAAATAAATCGCGACACCGAGACGCCGAATTAGGCCAGTGCCATGCCTGTGTTGCCCATCAGCCGCGAAGCGCTCGCCATCGACGGGGGGACTCCGGTAAGAAAAACCTTGCTTCCCTACGGACGTCAGTCGATTGGGGAAGAAGATATCCAGGCCGTCGTGAACGTGCTGCGCTCCGATTGGCTCACTACGGGCCCCAAAGTCGCGGAATTCGAGGAGGCCTTCGCTGCTTGGGTCGGTGCCAAGCATGCGGTGAGTTTCAGTTCGGGCACTGCGGCACTGCACGGGGCAGCGTTCGCGGCGGGGCTTAAGGCGGGCGATGAAGCTATCACCACGCCCATGACTTTTGCGGCAACTGCAAACTGCGTGCTGTATCAGGGCGCGACCCCCGTATTTGCGGATGTGAGCCCCGACACCCTGAACCTCGATCCTGAGCAGGTTGCGGAACGAATCACTGACAGGACGAAGGCTGTGCTTGCAGTGGATTACGCCGGGCATCCGGCGGATTTGGATGCGATCCATGACGTTGCCGCCAGCGAAGGATGCATCGTGATCGAGGATGCCTCCCACGCGCCAGGTGCTGAATACAAGCGGCGCCGCGCGGGCAGCATCGCTGACATGACAGTCTTCAGCTTTCATCCGGTCAAGCACCTTGCGACCGGAGAAGGCGGCATGGTGACCACGAACCGCGCGGACTTTGCTGAAACGCTGCGACGATTTCGGAATCACGGGATATCCAGCGACGCCCGCCAGCGCCAGAGCGTCGGGCAGTGGCACTACGAAATGGTGCTTCTCGGTTTCAACTACCGGCTCACTGATATCGCCTGTTCGCTGGGTTTGTCTCAACTGAAGAAGCTTGACGAAAATTTGGCACGCCGTCGCGAGATTGCCGCTCGCTACACTGCCGCGTTTCGCGATCTTGAAGGAGTGACTGTTCCCGCAGTCAGAACCGACGTGAAGCCGGCCTGGCATCTCTATCCGATTCGCGTCAATCTCGAGAAGTTGACCACAGATCGCGGCGAGATATTTCGTGCGCTGCGAGCGGAGAACATTGGAGTCAACGTTCACTACATTCCTGTGCACCTCCATCCCTACTACCGTGATCGCTTTGGATACGCCGCTGGAGCCTATCCGATCGCCGAGGAGGCCTATGCGCGTCTGATCAGCCTTCCGATGTTTCACGGGATGACGGACGAAGATGTGGGAGATGTGATTCTGGCGATGGAAAAAGCAATGGGACGTTTTGCTTTCTGAAGGTGGTTGCGACCCAGCCTGATCAGGGGTTTGTCGAATAGGAGATTCGCTGGAACGGGTGCCATTTAGGGGAAGAAGAGACGAGTTCTAATCGAAACACGTGAAAGTCATCGTCATACTGCAGGCGCGCACTGCCAGCACTCGATTGTCTGCGAAGGCCCTCCTGCCGGTCGCTGGTTGTCCTAGCGCGGCTTTGTCCGCTCTGCGTGCTGCGAATCGCGGACATGAGCTTATTGTCGCCACTTCGGATCATTCTTCGGACGATAGGCTAGCGCAAACACTTCACGAACATCGTCTCAGAGTATTTCGTGGTCCGCTTGACGATGTTCTCGGACGTTTCTACTTTGCGAGCTTGGATCTCCCGGGTGATTGCGTTGTAATCCGCCTGACCGGCGACAATCTTCTTCCCGATGGCGGATTTGTGGAGGGTTTGACGTCCGCCTTCGTCCAGTCTTCTCAGGACTATCTGGCTGCCAGCTCGCCGGAGAGTCGCTTGCCTTACGGTTTATCGGGAGAAGCATTCCTTGTCTCCACGCTACGAAAAGCTCACGCCGCGGCTCGTAGCGGATATGACCGGGAGCATGTGGGCCCGTGGATGGCCAGAAATTGTCGCGCAGGAAAATATGTTCCTCTTTGCCTTGAACAATCTGACTACAGCCATCTGCGTTGCACAATTGACGACGATGAGGATTACAGAAGAATTTTGCGCCTGTTTGGCGGAGTGGACGATCCTGTCCGCGTGGGTTGGCTGGATCTGACGCAGAAACTGAGCTCGCTTCCTGGTGAACCGGCTTTTCGCGTGCCTTACCAGGTGATTGACAACCGGGTGCACAGTGCGTTGACGCTGGGGACGGTCCAATTGGGAAGGGAATATGGTGTCGTGAATCAGACCGGCAAGCCGACCAGGCCGGAGGCCATTGCCATGGTGCGGCGGGCGATTGCACATGGCGTTACGGCGTTGGACACTGCCCGATCCTACGGAGATTCAGAACAAATCCTCGGCGAGTCACTTGCTGGCGCCTGGGGTTCCAGGACGGAAGTCATCACCAAGCTCGACACACTGACTTCGATCTCGCCGGATGCAACTGCTGCCGAGGTACGGGTTGCCGTCGATCAAAGCATAAGTGACTCATGCAACGCGTTGCGCACAAACCGACTATCTACATTGCTCCTCCACCGTTGGGATCACTACAAGGAGTGGCAGGGCGCCGCATGGCGGCGTCTGCTGGAACTCCGCGAAGATGGCCAGATCACTAAGCTGGGGGTTTCGATTTACGAGCCTTCAGAAGCGCTCGATGCGCTGCAGGATCCAGACATCCAGCACATACAACTCCCCATGAATGTTCTCGACTCGCGCTGGGCTCGTGGAATCGACCGTGAACTTGAGCGCCGTCCGGACGTTGTTGTGCACGGGCGAAGCATTTATCTGCAAGGCATTCTCTTACATCCGGCAGAGCGCTGGCCGGTCTTCCGCGAGTACGATGCTGTAACCTGTATCAAACGATTGCACGACCTTGCCCGGAAATTTCATCGCGAGAGTGTCGCGGATCTTTGCCTCGCTTACGTACGCTCGCAATCCTGGATAACCAGCTTAGTGGTGGGATGTGAAACCATGTCTCAGTTGGACAGCAATCTTGCACTTTTTCGGTTGCCGAAGTTGAATGACGAACAGTGCGAGGAACTCCGAGATTCTCTACCTGAAGCTCCGGCTGAGGTACTCGATCCTTCAAAATGGAACCTGGCTCATGCATGATCCACAGGGCGGCACACCCAATGTATTGTCACGGTTTCTTCTCGACGGCCGCGTGGCCTTCCTGTCAGGAGCGGCAGGGCATCTAGGGCAGTCGATGGCCCGAGCGCTTGCTGGCGCAGGCGCGCATGTTGTGCTGAATGGGCGTCGTGAAGGTGCTTTACAGAGTCTCGCCGCCGAGCTAGCTGGGAAGGGAAATCAAGTCTCGATTGCTTGCTTCGATATCACGGACGAAAACGCTGTCCGGACTCACCTTGATAAAATTGCACAAGCGCATAATCGATTGGACATACTGGTAAACAACGCCAATTCCGGTCGGCCTGGCACCATTCATAGCGCGACTGCAGAAGATTTCCATCACGCCTATCGCGTCAACGTAGTTGCGGCTTTTCAGCTTCTGCAATTGTCACTGCCGCTGCTGCGAGAATCAGGCAAGCGTACGGCTGGGGGAGCTTCGGTCGTAAACATATCCTCCATGTATGGAAGTGTCAGCCCTGACCCCTCGATATACGGAACCAGCGGCGCCAATAGCCCTCCCTACTACGGATCGGCAAAGGCAGCGCTGATTCAACTGACCCGTTACGCCGCTTGCCATTTGGCTTCTGATCGTATTCGCGTGAATTGCATCAGTCCTGGACCTTTTCCCGCCTCTGAATTCCTGGAGCGCGATCCGGGGTTCGGTGATCGGCTGTCTGCCAAGGTTCCCATGGGACGGGTCGGCAGTCCGCACGAGGTTGAAGGGCCTCTGCTGTTCCTGGCTTCCGATGCGGCTTCCTATGTTACGGGAGCGAATCTCGCAGTGGACGGCGGCTGGACCGCCTGGTAGGTTCTGAGCATTATTTTCAAAAATGAAGATTCTACTCGTACATCCGGAAGATACTCCCGAAGCAAGCCCGTGGGCGGATCTTACGTGGGATCGAATTGTGGATGTTGGCCTAGGAGGAATGGATACTTATAAACATTGGAGCCAGCGATTGCAGTGCCCGGTTACGACGCTGAATTCTCTGCGATGTGGGTTTGATGTTTTCGAGCAGGTGAGGCGTTTGCTCGATCAGGGCCGTGGTCAACTGGTGGACGAGCATGGATTGGACTGGTGGGAGATAATGTCGCTGCTGCTCCATGGAGAATTAGAGAAACTGATCCTCCTGCAGCGCTTCGCCCAAACGGTTGGTTCGAATGATGAAGTTCATGTTTCGCGCCCTGGTCTTCACGCCAACCTTCTGCAATCCCTGGTGCCGAACCAGCTACATGTTTTTCCTAGATCCCGTAGATCCCGAAAGACGGGACTGGCGCACTACTTCCGCGTGGCCAGAAAACTTTCCACCTCCCAAATTCTGGATGTTTTTTGGGACAAGTATGATGCCGGATACCAATTTCGTGCCCATTTCGCGCGAAATCGCCAGTCTTCGCAGCGGCCGGCGGTATTAGTTCCTTCCGCGTATGTGAATGTGTCGCGAACAGGGATTGCCTATGCGAATACCTTTCCGCAAGAAAACTTTCTCTTGGTGGCCACGCGCCGCAGTGGCTGGGGGCAGGATCTGCCCAGCAACATGGGGGCGAGGTGGCTCTCTTCCTATGCTTCCCTTCGCGACCGCGGCGTAGAAAATGCCGACATGGAGGGCCGCTGGCTTTGTCTGCTGAAGGAAGTCACAAGAACGACGGAATTCGCGACTCTCGACAGTACGGGATATCTGCGCAATTTTATGCGCTGGGTTCGGCATGGATTTGAGGTTCGCGATGCTTGGCGAAATGTTCTTGACACCGAACCGGTTCAAGGCGTGCTGTGCGCAGATGACAGCAATCCCTATACGCGAATTCCGTTGCTCCTGGCTCAAGCGCGAGGATTGCCAAATATTGCCTGCCATCATGGAGCGCTGGACGGCCGCTATTTTTTCAAACGAAGGTATGGGGATATCATCTGGGTGAAAGGAAAAATGGAGGAGGATTATCTGGTGCGGACGTGCGGAGTGCCGCGAGATAGAGTCGAGATTGGAGCGCCAGCACTTCCCGCGACTTGGAATGCATCCCAGATCACAACGCGACATGAATCTAAACCGTACCTGCTCTTTTTGTCAGAGCTCTTTGAAACTGAAGGTGGACGGGCGGAAGAGTACTACCGAGATGTTTTGCCGGTCCTCGCCGAGCTTGCACTGTCTACGGAGCGCAAACTGGTTGTGAAGTTGCACCCGATGGAAAGCGAACGCGAGCGTGCCGGAATGCTGGCCCGGATGCTCTCCCCCAGACAAAAAGACGTAACGCGCATCGTGAGCGGCCCTCTTACTGAGGAGCTTCTGGCACAGGCATGGTTTGGGATCACAATATTCTCCACGGTCGCGACCGAATGCGCGGTTCGAGGCATTCCGTGCTTTCTGTGCAAGTGGTTGGAATTCTGGCCGTATGGATATGTGGAACAGTTTATTCGTTTCGGCGTGGGCACTGGCCTGAACCATCCGAGCGAGATCAAGAGGATTCCTGAATATCTGGAGAACAATCTAGTGAGCAAGGATGCACGCGAGAATTGTTGGCAGCCCGCGGCCGAGGGACGTTTGCGGGAGCTGTTGACGACCTTCCCACAGGTCGTACACGACAATGCGCCAGGGTGAGTGCGAAGGTGGAGAGATCAGTGAGTGTATGTCGACTTATCGAAGGCAAAACGCAATGCGTGCTTGCGGGCAACTAGAAATGGGCGACACATTGACCGATCGAGCGATCCTATCCGATGCCGGTCCAATTGCTTTCAGGGCGCGATGTCCTGGAACTAGGTTGCCGACAGAGATTCAGGAATGATCCTCGTCACCGGAGCGAGCGGGCTGCTGGGCGCCAATCTTGTGTCGCTGGCGCAAGAACAGGGCCGCGAAGTAGTTGGGCTTTATCATCGCCATCCTGTTCGCGTCGATGGAGTGAAATTTCTGGCCGCCGATCTGGCCAATCAGGCGGAAACCGAACGCATCCTCAAAGAACTAGAGCCCTCCACCGTGGTACACTGCGCGGCTTCAACCGATGTCGACTGGTGCGAAGAGCATCCTGATGAAGCCTACTTGGTCAATGTCATGGTACCTGCAACGATCGCCGGGATTACCTCTCGCACAGGCGCACGGCTGCTGCACATCTCTACGGACTCGGTGTTTGATGGTGAGCACGGCAACTACGCCGAGACAGATACGCCAGCGCCGGTGAATGTATATTCTAAAACCAAGTTGCAGAGCGAGCGAGAAGTACTACGGCAGAATCCCGCGGCATCCATTGCGCGCGTCAACCTCTACGGATGGAACGCACAAAAGAAAGACAGCTTGGCGGAGTGGATCTTGAAGCAGTTGGCGCTTGGGAACCTCGTGCCAGGATTCTGTGATGTGATCTTTTGTCCCATGCTGGCTAACGATCTGGCGGAAATCCTGTTGGCGTTGTTAGACCGGAATCTGGCCGGTCTTTACCATGTCGTCGGGGCTGAGCCCGTCAGCAAGTACGATTTCGCGAGGCAAGTAGCCTCCACGTTCGGCCTTGACCCTGGGCAGGTCGTCTCCACGCGCTTGGCCGGAGCCAGATTGAGGGCGCAGCGGCCGCGGAACTCGTCGCTGAATACTGCAAGAATCTCTGCGGCTCTTGGACGCTCCATGCCTAACGTTGATGCCGGGCTTCGCAGATTCGCCCAATTACGCGAGAACGGTTACGTCGATCGTATCAAGAGTCATCTTGCAGGAGTTCCGGAATGACCACCTTCCGCTTAGGGAAGAAACCCGTTGGCCAGGAGCACCCAACCTACTTCGTCGCGGATATTTCAGCCAACCACGACGGTGACTTCGAGCGCGCCAAATTGCTGATCCGGCTCTGTGCCGAGGCGGGCGCCGACGCGGCCAAGTTTCAGAATTTTCGAGCTCCCAAAATTGTCAGCGAGCGCGGCTTCATCGGGTTAGGCAATCAGCTATCTCACCAGGCGAAATGGAAGAAAAGCGTATTCCAGGTCTACCGTGAAGCCAGTTTGCCTTGGGAGTGGACTCCCGCATTGAAGCGGGAGTGCGAGGCTTGTGGGATCGAATACTTTTCAGCCCCCTACGACCTGGAAGCAGTGGACATGCTGGACCCTTACGTCAACCTGTTCAAAATCGGTTCGGGAGATATTACGTGGCCCGAACTGCTGCGCAAAGTGGCTTCCAAGCAAAAGCCAGTTCTTCTGGCGACAGGGGCTTCTGACATTGGAGAAGTGCAGCGTGCGGTCGAAGAAGTGGTCAAGATCAATTCAGAGCTGGTCCTGATGCAGTGCAATACAAACTACACGGCCAGCCTGGAGAATTTCCGGCATATCCATCTGCGCGTGTTAGAGACCTATCGCGCCACGTTCCCCTCAGCGGTGCTGGGCCTATCCGACCATACTCCAGGACATGCTACGGTGCTGGGTGCAGTTGCGCTGGGCGCTCGCGTGATCGAGAAGCATTTTACAGATGACAACCGTCGGGAAGGTCCAGACCATCCCTTTTCCATGACTCCTTCCTCGTGGCGTGAGATGGTCGATCGCACCCGTGAGCTCGAGTGTGCTCTGGGCTCTTCACGAAAGCTCGTTGCCGAGAATGAGCACGATACGGTGGTTGTGCAGCGACGCTGTTTGCGGGCGGCTCGAGACTTGAGAGCGGGAACAGTCTTGAGTGAGGAGATGCTCGAGGCCTTGAGACCGGCTCCGACAGAAGCCGTCATGCCTTTCGATCTGGCGCTGGTTGTCGGCAAGAAGCTGCTCTGCGATTTGCCGCAGGGCGAACACTTGCGATGGGACTTGCTGGCTGAGGACGAGAGCGCTGCGTGAAAATTCTGTACTTTTCCGACAATATTTCAGGGCACAACCGGCGCTTTCTGGAAAAGCTTTCCCAGGCTGGACTCGAAGTCTGGTTTCTCGACCCAACCACTCATAGCGCGGCGGAAGGATGGCTGCCGGAGGAAGTACGCTGGGTTCGAACGAAACAAACACTCCCCCGCAATTCGGATCCGGCGACATTCGCCCATTTTCAGCCAGAGTTCCAGGGCCTAATAGAAGACATAGCCCCGGATCTAATCCATGCCGGTCCGATTCAGAGCTGCGGCTACCTGACCACACTCTCGCGGTTTCATCCCTGGCTGCTTACATCTTGGGGTTCGGACATCCTGTTCGCCGCACAGCGCAGCCAGGAGTGGGAGCAGGCGACGCAGATGGCATTGTCCAGCGCGGACGGATTCTTCTGTGATTGCGATACCGTTCGCGCCAAGGCAAAGCAGTTTGCCGACATCCCGGACTCGCGCATCGTTCAGTTTCCTTGGGGCATCAAGAAAGGACTTTTTGCGCCGGTCGGACCTCTGCTTTCCGAAGACGAGTGGGAGCGCGAACCAGGGACGCACCTGTTTATTTCTACGCGCTCGTGGGAGCCACTTTATGGAGTCAACACTCTGCTGGAAGCATTCCGACAAGCATACCGGCTGGACTCCTCGTTGCGCTTGTTATTGCTGGGCAATGGATCAGAAGCAGGGAAAATGCTGGAGTTCGTCGAAGTTCACGGCTTGAGCCGAGTTGTTCGAACGCTTAATCCCCGCGTAGGAGAAGAGATGCCGAAGTGGTTCCGCGCCGCCGACACGTATATCAGTTGCGCACAGTCGGATGGCACGTCTGTTTCGTTGTTGGAGGCAATGGCAACCGGTCTACCGCTTATTGTGACCGACATTCCGTCTAACCGAGAATGGGTTGTGGAAGGGAGTAACGGATGGCTTGCGCCAGCGAACTCCGCGGAAAAGTTTGCCGACCGGATGTTGCGTGCCTCCCGTCTTAGCCGAGAACAGCGAAGCTTGTTCTCTGAGCGAAACCGGCGTCTTGTGGACGAGCGGGCGGATTGGGATCGAAACTTCCCCAGACTTCTGGAGATGTATGAGCGGATTACCGCCATGTCGATCTGCCGTTGAGTGGGAGTTCGAAGAACGTGACCGAGCAAGGCATCAAGCGTGGCACTCCTCTGCGCTGGGAGTTTGTGGTCCGATCATGAAAGGCCGAATTTTTCTGATCAGCTTTCTGGCTTTGAACTTCTCCAAGTCCAAAGCGACGGGAGAGAAGTGAGTCTTGCGCATCGTCCTGCACCGGGAAATTCCTGGGAATCCTGAACTTCATCGTCAGTGGAATAAGCTTGCGCTGAAGACGGAGCGGCCTGAAGTGTTTTACACCTGCGAGTGGGCGCTCGCGGTGCAGACCGCATATCAGGCTTCGCTTAAGCCGCTGCTTCTCCTGGGATACGAGGCAGACGAGCTGGTTGGTGTGGCCCCGCTGGCCACCGATCCGCGCGAGAAGCAGATCAGTTTCTTAGCCGCCACAACGGCAGACTATTGCGACTTTCTAACCCAGTCGGAACTGCGAGCTGAGTTCATCGATGCTGTTCTTGGCGAGTTGCGAAAGATGGACGCGGCTTCGATTTCGCTGGCCAATCTTCCCGCTGACTCCAAAACTCCGGACGCCCTGCGCGACCAAGGTGGGGAGCATGGCTTTCACATCCATATCCGGCCCGCTTATGTGTGCTCTCAGGTGGAGTTGGGCAGCGGTGATCAGCGTGAGCACTTGAAGGCCACTCTGGTGGGGAAGAAGAAGCTCCGTCGCTATCTGCGCGAAATGGAGAAAGAGGGCCGAGTGACATTTGCTCATCTGCAACACTGGGAGCAAATACAGCCCGCTCTGCCTATATTTGCCGACGCCCATGTAGCGCGCTTCTTGCACACTCATCGCGTGAGCAGTCTCGCTACGCCGGAGCGGCGGCTCTTTCTGGAAGAACTCGCACGACGGTTCGACGGGCGTGGCGTGGTTACCCTAAGCCTGCTTAAGATTCAGGACCGTCCGGTCGCGTGGAACTATGGATTTCAATTCCAAGGAAGCTGGTTTTGGTACCAGCCGACTTTCGACAGCGGGCAGGAAGAAAATTCTCCCGGCCACTGCCTGCTTTCGAGGATTGTGATTGAAGCCTGCGACATGGATGGAATGCAGCGGGTAGATCTAGGCCTGGGCGCGGAAGGGTATAAGGAACGATTCGGTAACAGCACGCGCCAGACGCTGCACGTCACCTTAACCGGATCGTGGAGCCGACATCTTCGTGAAATGTTGAGGTATAAGACGGTCAATGCCTTAAAACGATCGCCCAAGCTTGAGTCGACAGTCCGCAAAATCCTGGGCGGACTCCGCTGCGCCCCATAACGACTCAGGCGACCCGCGTTTGCAGACGCGGAACGAAAAAGCAGTTAGACTATGCTGCAACCCACGATGACTCGCCGCACCGCTCCCATCAGAGTGTTCACGCCTTCGGACGCCGCTGCGATGAACACGAACGCTCAGAATCTCACCGTTAAAGAGATCGTTGCCCGCCTGCCAGAAGACCAGTTTCATGTAACCATGCTTTGTGATGGCAAAGCTGCAGACGCGCGCCTCCTCGCCCGGAGTAACACGTGCCTGGTCGCATGGACGAAGCACGGAAACACCCTGCGCCTGGCGCGTCACTGTTTTTTCCCTCCCCCGGATATTTATTTTTTCCCGCGTACCGGTCTGCTGGATCGCATTTTCTTCGATCTGCGCAAGTTCCTCGGCCTGAGGAGCGCTCTTATCACCTATATCGTGATGGCGATGAACGCAAACACTGGGCGCGGAATGATCGGGCGGTCCATCTTCGAGGGCGACATGGTGTTTGGCAACTCCGAGTATGTATCCGAGACGATTCGCCAAATGTTTGGAGTGGCAGCTTCCCCGATCTATGACGGTATCGACCGCCGTTGTTACTTCCCACCCACAGAGAGGGCGGAAGGTGGCGCGCCTGTTGTTCTGTACGCGGGATCATTTCAAGCCCGCAAGCGCGTCGAAATCGTGATTCAACAAGCTGCCCGACTTCCTGGTGTGCAGTTTCGTTTGGCGGGCAAGGGCGAAACAGAGAAACAGTGCCGCGATCTGGCGCAGCAACTTGGGTGTCGCAACGTTGCTTTTCTCGGGCATCTAACGTCGGAAGATCTAGGCCACGAAATGCGACAGGCGGACATCTTTTTTTTCCCCAGTGTGCTGGAGGGAAATCCGCAGGTCCTGTTGCAGGCCAGTGCTTGCGGACTCGCCTGCATTGCCATGGACGTCTACCGTTCAGATTATGTAGTCAATGGCAGGACTGGCTTCCTGGTTGGGTCGGATGCTGAACTTGCCGAGAGTCTCGATCGGCTTGTGGGCGATGCCGCATTGCGACGATCCTTTGCCGCTGCTGCGATCGGCCATGCCAATCTGTTTGACTGGGAAAAGATTGCCGCGCAGTGGGCTTCTGTCTTTCAAGAGGGAGTGGCCAGGCGTCAGCGGTACTCCCAACAGAGAGTATCTTAATCGGTGTCTTCCTTCCGCATGGTGACTCAGCCGTGAAACGATCGAGTGCCCTGGTGCGCTACGGCGGTTTTTTTGTGTCCGTGGGAACGGCGCGCGTACTGGGCCTTCTGATCACATCGATCACGTTTCCAATCCTGGTGCGGCGTCTGGGCGTGGAAACCTATGGGCTCTGGAGCTACGTGGTGGCGCTGAGCGCATTCTTTGAAGTGGTGGCAAATCCGGGGCTCACCGTTTACGCCACGCAGCAGATTGCGGCCCGCCGTCATGCTGCCGCCGAAATGATCCCTGATTTTTTGGTCCTGCGGGTGTTGAGCATCTCCGCTGCAATTGTGCTGTTGCTAGCCGTCGCTAGTTTTGAACGACGCACAGAGGTTCGTTCCTTGCTGCATTGGTACGGCGTGGGCGTCCTGTGCGTGGGATTGGCGGGATCGGATTTCTTGTTGACTTCGCTGGAGCTATTCCACGTTCGATCGTTGCTCACTTTGATCCAGCAAGCGTTGTATGCCGGTGGAGTTCTGCTGCTCGTGCACAGTCCGAAAGACATCATTTGGGTCCCCGGCAGCATCCTCGGTTCGGCTCTTATCACAAATCTCGTGGGTTGGCTGGTGCTGTGGAACAACGGATTCCGGCCACCAATGGCGATTGCGCCTGGCCGGTGGCGGGCGATCCTGATTCCGAGTTTTCACTACGCGGCGACCACGATGATGGGCACGATTTATCACCGCACCGGACACATTGTCGTACGCTGGTTCCTGGGCGATTACGCTCTTGGGCTTTACGCTGCCGCGGTTCGTTTTGTGGATATACTGCGCAACTTCGCCACCATTGGATTCAGCGTGCTCATGCCTCGAATGGCGCTCTCCGCCCAGTCTCCCGCTGGGCTGAGGCGTCTGCTTCACGCCGCAGTCTCGGCCCTGGCCGCTATCTGCATTCCGCTGACGCTTGGCGCTCTCGTTACCGCAAACCTGGTGGTGCCGTGGGTCTTGGGCGCAAGTTATGCGAACGCGGTAGCTCCGGTGCGCTGGATGACCCCCTTCTTGCTTGCGGCTCCAGTCGCTTCGCTCTTGTCAGGAACCGTTCTTTACGCCCTGGGGCGCCATCGTGCCTGCCTGGCCTCGGCCAGTGTTGGCGCTCTCGTTGCCGTATCACTCTCTCTGATACTCGTTCGAGTGTTTGGTTTGACCGGAGCGTGTGTGGCTTTTGTTCTGGGAGAACTCGCCGTCGGCGTTACTGCCTATTTGTTGATTCCTCGAGATCTGCGGGATCTCTGGAGAAATCCCTTCATCGCAATCGCCGGCTTCTCCTCAGTGCTGATGGTCGGGGCGGTGCGGATTGTAAACGCCTCGACGTCCCGGCCATTGCTGGTGGTTGGCGCTGGCGCAGCCGTATACATCATTGCGGCGGGTTTGCTAGGCAGAAAGGTGCTGCGCGAGCAATTCGGGGATGCGAAGTGACAGCGACGCCGAGTAAACATCCGTCAGTGGCAGTGCTGCTATCCGGGAGAGAACAGTTCAGCTCTTACTTCGGCGGTGCGGTGGCTCGCTGGACCTACGAGGTTTATAGCCTGTTGAAAGACCGTGTGCCGGTCACTGTCTTTGGTTTTCCCACGCGGGAGAAGGACTTGTACCCGCTTTCGCATGCAAGCAGCAAAGTCAGCCAAGCCTGCACAATCATCGCGAAAATCCCACTGGCTCGCCGCCATGAGGAGACTCTGTGGTTGCGGGCACTGATCGGTCGGTTGCAGAAGTTCGACGTGGTTCATATCCACAACCGCCCACAGTGGACATCAGCACTGCGAAGAATGGGCTACAGAGGGAAGGTCATCCTTCATTTGCACAACGATCACATCGGACATTGGTCCAGCCCAGCGCTGGACGAGTTGGCGTCAAATCTGGACGCTCTTGTGACCTGCAGCAATTACCTGCGGAGCACGTTCGCCTCGAAGTCAACCCTTTTGAATGCCCAATCTCAGGTAGTCTTCAATGGCGCCAACCTGCGCTTGTTCTTTCCGCGGGAAGAAGTTCGCGAATCGAAGACGATTTTCTTCGTGGGACGCTTCGATCCGCAAAAGGGAGTTTTGCCGCTCTTGCAAGCTTATGAATTGGTGCTTGAAGAGCATCCGGATGCGAAACTAGTAATTGGGGGGACGACCGGTTTCGGAACGCATCGGGAAACAACGTATATCCGGTCCGTGCGCGAGCTAGCACGCTCTCTTGAGGAGAAGAAACATGCCAAGATCCACTTTACGGGCTATCTGGATCACGATAAAGACCTCCCACTGTGGTTCCAGAAGGCTACGGTATTTGCCTGCCCCTCTATCTTCCAGGAACCCTTCGGGCTAGTGAACGCGGAGGCGATGGCGTGCGCCACGCCGGTGGTGGGCGCAAATCGCGGGGGAATTCCCGAAGTCCTTGGCGATACGGGGCGACTGGTAGATCCGGAGAACGCGCTGGAGGTTTCAGGCGCAATTTCACAGCTTCTGTCCCGGCCGCAATACCGCAAAGAGCTGGGAGCGGCGGCGTACGAGCGTTGCCAAAAGATGTTTGATTGGCGGGTCACAGCGGAAGCGTGGATGATGTTGCTGAATCGAGTGGTTCAAGGCGAGGCATCCAGTGCATAGTGTCGGCAGATATTCTTCGCCTTTCCGCTATCTTGCTGGAGCGAGGTCGCGAAGAATCTCTTCGCGGACGTAAACAGCGTCCGAGTACAGCACTCTGCCGCCACGCTCGTAAGGCGCAGAAAGACGGTAAAGTCCGAACCCCTGGCGGCGCATGAGCTGGTGGAGTTCTGGGAAGCCGGAGTCGTCTTCGTAGTGGGAGACGAACGTCACCTCCATGATGATGGACTTCGTTTTTCGTAGTCCTTCCCGAGAGCCCGTCAGCACTGCCATCTCCGCGCCCTGGATGTCGATTTTCAAAATGGATATTTCTTCTTCGCCGGCGACCAGTTGGTCATAGCCAATCTTTCGAACGTCCACCGTTCCAACCAAATCCCAGGAGGTGGCCAAGAGTTCTTTCTTGATCCCGTCTCGAGGTTTCAATAGGGAAGAGCCGGCGGGATGCCGGAGTTGGTAAAAATTTGTCGCGCCCTCGCCTTCCGCAAGGGCGGCGTCGATGACGCTGACACGTCCGCAGCCGTTGAATCTTGCTTTCAGCGGAGCTACCATCCGCGGATCACATTCCACAGCGATAACTCGTTGGGGATGGAAAAGGTCGAGAATTGTTTGCGTCCATTTCCCCGCGTGGGCACCCGCGTCAACACAAGTCGCCAATGTGGAAAGGATGGACCGAGGTAAAAGGTTAAGCCGCGCTTCGAGGAGGTCACGGTACTGGCGGGAAGAAAAGGCGACCCGACTGGCCCTGTATGCGTCGAATCCGAGGCGCATATACTCGTGGCGGCGGATGGAATACTCGCAGATGCCATAAGGGATCACCTGTTTTGCAAGATCTTTCAGGGCCATATCGCCTAAAGTCTAGCAGGCGCAACCTACAGCGTTAGCCGGGCGGCCACTCCCATGACACATTCTTTGCTGGATGTTTTGCATGCCGGAGTGCGTCGCAATTCGCCTCCGTGTAGTATGGCTTTCTGCTTCAAGTTAAAGCGAGTCACGTGCGCATGAAAGTCTTCGCTCCCCGGCCTGGTAGTCAACGTCCGCGTCCCGAAGGAAGGCACATCCTCAAACTTTGTCGGGAGTCTTGTACGTGATCCACAAGACGGTAATCGTTACCGAGATCATTGCGCCGTACCGGATTCCTGTTTTTAATGCGTTGGCGCAGAGGCCAGAAATCGACCTGCACGTGGTCTTCTTATCCGAGAACGATCCTACGCTGCGGCAGTGGCGGGTTTACAAAGATGAAATCAGATTCGACTACGACGTGCTCCCCTCCTGGCGGCAACGGTTCGGTCGATACAACCTCTTGGTGAACTGGGGAATCCATTCGGCCCTGAATCGCACCAAGCCCGATGTTGTTCTGTGCGGAGGCTACAACTATCTGGCCTCATGGGCGGCCGCTTACTGGGCGAGGATTCATCGCGTGCCTTTGCTGCTTTGGTCGGAGAGCACCGCTTTCGATCTGCGGCGGCGCTATCGTGTCGTGGAATTCATGAAGACACAGTTCTTACGGCTGTGCACAGGATTCGTTGTGCCGGGTAGGTCTTCTTCGAACTACTTGAAGGATCTCGGGATCGGCGAGCAGCGAATCTTTACCGCTCCCAACGCCGTCGACACTTCGCTGTTCTCAAAATTTGCCGAAGTGGCGCGTCTGGATGAGTCCCAGGTGCGGTCTCGTCACCATCTTCCTGAACGATATTTTCTCTATGTGGGCCGCTTAGTAAAGGCGAAGGGAGTCTTCGACTTGCTCGACGCTTATGCCCGGCTGAAAGCTGAGCACCGCGGCAAAGTTGGCTTAGTGTTTGTAGGAGACGGTTCGGATCGTCAGGAATTGGTGGAACGAGCCTCGAAAATTGTTCCTGGGACCATTCAATTTCTCGGTTTTATGCATCGGGAAGAGCTCCCGGCGGCCTACGCGTTGGCAGATGGATTAATTTTCCCGACTCACAGCGATCCTTGGGGACTCGTGGTAAACGAAGCGATGGCCTGCGGCTTGCCAGTCATTGCTACAAACGTCGCAGGATGTGCGTCGGATCTTGTCGAGAATGGCTGGAATGGATTTGTCATTTCTCCCGGTGACGCGTCCCAGCTTTCCCTTGCCATGGAGAAGTTGGCATCGAATTCCGAACTGCGGGTGGAAATGGGACGCAGAAGCCGGGAACGAGTTGAAGCGTACGCGCCGGCCGCATGGGCCGAAGGAATGGTGGGAGCCGTCCGATTCGCGAGCGCGCCGCTGCAGTGAAAGGACGTTCCGGTGAGCCGCTACCCTCAGAGTCAGAACTGGTAATATACTGGCTCCATCAAATCCATGAACACTCGATGTGTTTGCAGCATCTCGGAGAGTTAGGGATGGCGCACTCGGCAGAAACTAAAGACGAAGCGATGCCGCAAAGCCTTTCCGGCCGGCGAGTGGAGATTCTGGAGTGTACGCTGCGCGATGGAAGTTACGCGATCGACTTCAAGTTCACCGAAAATGACACTGCAGTTCTCGCGAGCGTTCTGGGACGACTCGGATTTCGATGGATCGAAGTGGGTCATGGCATAGGACTGGGAGCCGCGAAAGCCGGCAAAGGTGCGATGCCGGCGTCGGATGAAAGGCTGATTGAAGCGGCAAAGCGAGCCGCACCTAACGCGCTGATCGGATGCTTCTTCATTCCTGGAATCGGTACCGCTGATCAATTAAAGTCCGCGCGCTCCGCGGGTCTCGACTTTGTTCGCATCGGCTACAACGCCCCGGAAATCGAAGACGCCTTCCCTTACTTGACCATGGCCAAAGAGTTGGGGCTCAAGGTTTGTCTCAATTTCATGAAGACATATGGCATCTCTGCCGAAGCGTTCGGCGAGAAGGCCAGAGCGGGCGCGGCCGCCGGAGCGGATGTCGTCTATTGCGTCGACTCGGCCGGCAGCATGTTCCCCGAGGACGTGCACAAGTATCTCAGCGCAGCGCGTGAACGCTGCCCGTGTGAATTGGGATTCCACGGACACAGCAATTTGCAGTTCGCAGTGGCCAACGCCGTGGAAGCGGTCCGCTGCGGAGCGACTTTCATCGATACAACCCTTTACGGATTGGGGCGCAGCGCAGGCAACGTTCCTACCGAGATCGCCGTGGCCGTTTTCGATAATCTTGGCATTAACACCGGAATCGACCTCTTTGACGTGATGGATGCTGCGGAAGAATTCATGGGCCCATTGATGTCGCAAATGCAGCTTTACGACATGATGTCGGTGGCGATGGGATGCAGTCAGTTTCATTCGTCGTTCCTGCCCAAGGTCGCCGCGGCAGCGCGCAAGCATGGTGTCGAGCTGCGCCGGCTCGTGGTCGCGATGGGGAAACTCGATCCTGTCAATCTGAATGAAGATAATTTGAACCGCGTGGCTGCCACCCTGCCGAGAACGACCGGCGCGAAGACGCGTGAAATACTCACTTCGTTCTCCGTGCCCGGCATCTCGGCCAACAGCATCAGCAGTTCGCTCTCAGCAGTGCAGTCGTTGGTGGACGGAATGATCGTCACGTGCGCCAAGCGCCGCGCCCGTCCCGTGCTGGAGCTCGTTGCCTCGGAGTCACTCTCGGCGGATCTGGTTTTGGCGGACCTTGTGCTCGCCGAAGGACCGGTTGTGCTCGGCAGGGTTGTTTACGGTTCGTTTGAAATGTTGGAGCAGGTGCTGAAGATGACGGGCGGTAGCGTGCCGCTGTTCCTGGATGACAGGGATGGAGGCGCGTGGGCCGTTGAGTGGCCCACATCTCTGATTGAAATTGTAGGCGCGGAGAGAATTTTGCCGGTGCGTTCGAAGCGGCTGTTTGCCAGCTACGTGGAAGATGTCATCATGACCGCGGCGCAGCGCTGTGGAGACTTCTGTCTGATGATCTATGGAAGTCCCGACCGCACGCTGTTGCAGCATAGTTGCGAGACTTTTAGGAATGTCGTTGTGCACGGCGAACTGCCATCTGCGGCTCCTGAAAATTGTTGGCAGATGGCGGACTTTTCCGACCGCATGCATTTTGACCTAGGGATTGGTGTTGCGTTGCTGCTTTGTCCGCCGAGTTTTGCTGATTCAGCTTCGATCAATCAGCTTTTGTTGCCGGAAGGAATTGTGATCACCTCCGGACACTTTCCTCGTTTTGAACTTGATGTACCCGGCCGAACCATTTTGCGCCTCGATCCCAACGACGCCTATCGTGGCCAGATGGATCGCTGGGTAGCCATCTCAAATCTCATGAAGTCGGCACAACCCATTCCTTTGGCCGTGCAATGACAATTCGCGAGACGATTACAAATATTGTGGCTTGCCGCGAGCGCGAGGTGTTCCTTGTCGATGCGAACACTAGGCAAGAAATCACCTATGGCGAGTTCCACCGGCGAGCCTGCGCCCTGGCGGCGGAACTTCGCGCGCGAGGCGTGCGAAAGGGCGATCGCATTGGGGTGATACTTCCAAATTGTTGCGAACTGGCGATTCTATATTTTGCCTGTATTTATCTCGGTGCTGTCATTGTCCCCGTCAACCCGGCGCTGAGTAAGAACGAAGCCGAGTTCATCTTGACCAGTTCCAAGTCTGCACTGGTTGTGGCGAGCGCTTCGAATATAGAGTCCATCCGAGAATTCCACGCAAATGTAGTGGGGTTGGTCACGGCGCACGAAGCACTCGAGAACTCGATCGCCTCGGACAAGATCAGGATTGGCGACCTCTCGGAAGCAAGTGAATTCGTCCCTCTGGAAACGGTAGATGCCGATGACTTGATTGTGATTATGTATACGTCGGGCACTTCGGCGAAGCCCAAGGGACTGGCGCACAAACTGGGACGAATGTTTCGCAACGCAACCGCCTTCGCTAGTGCGCAACGTATCGACCAGGACTCACGCTTTTATCTGACCCTTTCGATGGCATACATGGGTGGTTTCTACAACCTCCTCATTCTGCCGTTCCTGTGCGGGGCGAGCGTTGTGGTGGATCACGTATTCGATGCGCGGTCGAGCCTGCATTTCTGGGAGAAGGCGAGGGTCAACAACGTGAATGCGTTGTGGATGGCTCCCACCGTGTTGTCGATCCTGCTGAGAATGGACCGGGGCCGTACTGGCGAGGAATTCTGTCGCACGTCCATTCGTCACGTATTTGTCGGCTTCGCACCACTTCCCTTAAAGGTTAAGGATGAGTTTGAAGCGCGGTATGGCGTCAGGCTGGTTGAGAATTATGGTCTCTCGGAGACTTTGTTCGTCACCGCTCGTTCTGCAGTCGCGCATAGCGGCCCGGGATACGTTGGCGAGGCCCTTCCAGGCGTAACACTACGAATCGCGGACGACGAAGGCGAAGCGGTTGCGCAGACCGTTGAGGGAGAAGTGCAGATTCTAACTCCCGATCTAATGGCCGGCTACCTGGACGGCAACGGGCGCTTGTTGGAAGCGGATGCTGCACAGTGGTTTCCGACAGGAGATGTAGGCATCCTTGATGCCGGAAATTCGCTTTCCATCACCGGCCGGAAGAAAGATGTCATCATCCGTGGAGGCGTAAACATCAGTCCTGCGGCCATCGAAGAAGTACTCATGCAGGTTAGGGGTATCTCGGAAGCGGCTGCAGTCAGTATTCCACACGAGCTTTACGGCGAAGACATCGTCGCGGTTCTGAAACTCGACGACGGCCTTGAACTGGATTCCATTCTAGAGTCGGTGGTCGCCCATGCGAGAGTTAATCTAGCGCAGCATCAGCAGCCTGCCCGGTACATTGCGATTGACGAATTGCCCCGAACTTCGAACGGCAAGATACAGAAGACTCGCATCCGCGAACTGGTAGCGGAGAAGCTGCAGGTGGGTTCGACGCCGATTGGGCGCAAGCCTTCGCCTGAGAGCGCGACCCTAGCCCACTGATGATCTACACTTAAAGGCCCGCGCTGAAAATCACTATGAAAATTATCGACCTTTCCTTGCCCATTGAAGAAGGCATGATGACCTTCCCCACGCACTGGCACCCTGTGGTCGAGATCACAATTCTTGGCCGCCACGGGATCGAAGGCCGTGAGACAAGGAAGATTGTGTTGGGGACGCACATTGGCACTCACGCGGATGCCCCTCGTCATTTCATCCCAAATGGCAGAACGATCGACGAAGTCCCTCTCGATGTGCTCGTCGGCCCGGCCACGGTGGTGGATTTCACCGGATGTCAGGCGCTGCAGTCGATCGACGTTGCTGATCTAGAGCAAAAAATCGGCGGCAAGGTTCCTGCCCGCTTGATTCTGCGCACTGGGTGGTCCGAATATTTTGGCAACATGAAGTTCTATAACGAATATCCATTTCTCTCGGAGAATGCCGCGCGATGGCTCGTGGAAAATGGTGTGCGGCTCATCGCCATGGATACGCCATCACCGGATAATCCAGCCCATTCGCGCGGAACTTCTAAAGACTCTCCCAACCACAAAGTTCTTTTGGGCGCCGGAGTGGTGCTCGTGGAATACCTTGCCAATCTGAAATCGTTGACTGCGTCGGAGGTGGAACTCATCGTGATGCCCTTGAAGTTGAAAGGCTGCGATGGTTCGCCCGCACGCTGCGTGGCCATCGAAAGGTAGAGTGTGAAAGAAACGATTCAGGAATGGCTCAAGCACTGGTTTGTGAGCCGGGGAAAGGTCGCTCCGCAAACAAGCCAAACTATTCTTGAGCAGGACTACTTCGAGGCGGGGTGGCTTACCTCGATGGAGGTGGTGGAATTCGTCACAGAAATCGAGCAGCAGTTTGGCGTGCAGTTTTCCGATCGTGATTTGCAGGATTCGCGCTTCGTAACGATCGCCGGCCTCGCGGACCTGATTCTGAAGCGCTCGACAGAGACCAGTGAGAGCAGGTAACTTCAGATATTGCGTATCTGGCCTCGGATCGCACGGAAAAATAGTGGAGAAAAGTTCACTGTCAAAGCTGCACGTCCTGACACTCACGCCTTTTTATCCCTCTGATAGCGACGAAGTGAGCGGCTGCTTTGTGGCGGAGGCTCTCCGCCAGCTTCAGGATTACGGGGTAGCTTCTTCCGTGATGGCGGTCGACTCGATTTATCATCCCCGCCAGAAATCAAACCAAGCCTCTCCTGCTGAATGGATTCGCTATCCGCAACTTCCGGGAAACCTCGGGCTATCGAGCGCGGGTACGTTTCTCGGGGCAGTTCTTTTGGACAGAGTTCGGCGACTTCATCGGCGTAGGCCCGTGAGCGTAATCCACGCGCACGCTGCATTGCCCTGCGGCCATGCTGCTGCGTTTCTATCGCGTCGCTTGGGCATTCCGTTTGTAGTAACGATTCATGGTCTGGACGTATTCAACCGCTGCTTTGAGGACGGGATCGCCGCGCGGTGGCGCCGGAAAACTTCACTGCAGGTCTACACGAGCGCGCACAAGACCATCTGCATTAGTGAGAAGGTGCGAGGTTTGTTGGCGGACGGGATAAGTACGCCGGTCCCCTCCGAAGTTATCTACAACGGAACTGATCCCGCCTTCTTCGCGCCAGCTCCAGCGTCAGGGGGACCGCCCTCGATCTTGATCGTCGGAAATCTGTTGGCCGGGAAAGGCCACGAACTCTTGCTGAAAGCCGTCGCCAGAGTGAAAGACTCGCATCCCGACTTGCACGGCCACATGATTGGGGAAGGCGCCGATCGAGATCGTTTTGCCAGTCTGGCGCGAGACCTGGGCATCAGCGATCGCATTCATTTTCTCGGACGCCGAAGCCGCGCGGAAGTGGCGAAGGCCATGCAAGAGTGTACAGTTTTTGTTTTACCCAGCCGCTACGAAGGGCTCGGATGTGTTTATCTGGAAGCGATGGCGTGTGGCAAGGCGGCAATCGGATGCTGGGGACAGGGCATCGACGAGATCATTCGTCACGGCATTAACGGATGGTTGATTCCGGTCGACGGTCTGGAGGAACTCGTGCAAGGTCTGCAAGCCTTGTTGGGAAACTCCGAACTGCGGGCACGAATTGGCGAAGCCGCTCGGCGGACAATCCTCGACACACTGACGTTGTCTCATCAGGCTCGGAAGTTGATAAGCACTTACGAGGATGCTGCTCGATGACGGCTGGAAATCAGATTTCACGGCGAGCGACAGGCGCAGACCTCGTTGCTCTTTCTGAAAAAGACGTTTCTGAGCTAGCCTGCTTCATTGCGGCTCAGTCAGGCCGAGCCGCGGATGCAGTGGAAGGACATCTGCGCTGGTTCTTGTTGGAAAATCCAGCACGCGAATCACAAGATCCGCTGGGCTTCGGTCTGCGCTCGGCAGACCAACTCGTGGGGTGCATTTTGTGCAGCCCGCAGGTCTTTCGCTTTGATGTCCAGAAAATCCGTTTGATGGGCTCCAGTTCGTTCTATGTCGACGAGCGCTATCGCGGTCAGGGAGGGCGCATTTTCTTGCAGTATTCCCGGCTGGCAAAACAGTGGCCTCTTTTTGGAACTTCGGCCAACGCGGAGGCTGCGGCTCTGTGGAAGGCGGCGGGAGCGAGTCCCATCCCGTATTCGGACGCTGAGTTTTTCGGGGTCCTCCACTGGCCGCCTTTGGCAGAGGAGTTCGCGCATCGGCGGCGCTCGAGTCCATGGCTCGCGCGCTTGGCGGGTACTTCCATCTCTAGATTGCTGGCGCTGTTCAAGCCATTGAGAATCGATGGCAGTACGTCCAACGCGCTCCAGCTTCTTACCTCTGCCGAACAGGTAAACGACGTTGTTGTTCAGGATTCTTCTGCGAAGCTGACTGCGTGGCGCGACTTAGCTTACATCCGTTGGCGTTATTTCTCCGGCCGGGACGCAAGTGTGGCAGTGTTTGCCTTTCTTAGCCGCGAACCGGACCGGCAAGTGCTTGTGACCGTGAACCAGCGGACCCGAGGATATCGCGGACAGATTAGGACTCTTAATGTGCTCGATGTCTATCCCGAAGTTCCGGCGGACGAGTATTTGCGGATTATTGGAGCCCTCACCGATCGCTACAGGAAAACGGTCGACGCGATCGTCTTGCGCGGTCAAAATCCGGGCCAGCAAGAATCATTCTGCGAACGAGGTTTTCAGCGGCGTTCATTCGATGCGCCAACCGGTTGGTTTCTGGACAAAGCTGGGCTGTTGCCAACTCACGATTGGTACCCTGTGCCGGCAGACGGCGACGGGCTGATTTAGATTGCGTCGAAATGAACCTGAGAAGCCACGCTCGTGCATTCTTGATTCAGGCGGCCAGCCTGGCTCGGGCGGATGCGCTGGCTCTGTATTTCCAGAGACTCAAACGCCGACCGTACGGACTCGTAGTCGCGATGCACGAAACGCCGATCTCTTTAGAAGCGCAGTTTCGTGCTCAACTTGAATCGGCGTCCCGATACTTCAGGATTACGAATCTGGAGGGCTTCGCCAAACTTTGGGAGCATCATCGCGACGGTGTGGCGAGCGCCAAACCTCCAATCCTGTTTACATTTGACGATGGAAGAGAGAGCAATTACGCGGTCGCGGCTCCGCTGCTTGAGTCTTTCGGAGGACGCGGTGTGTTTTTCGTTGTGCCCGCCTTCGCAGAATGCGCGACAACCGACCAGGCTTTCTCTTTTTACCGTACGAGGATTAATCCCGACTCAAAACCCGGCGATGAAAAATGGGAGGACTGGAAGCCGATGAATCCTGCCCAGATTGCGGAGTTGGCGGATCGAGGTCATGCGATCGGAAACCATACTCTTACGCATGAACGGCTTATCGGACTCTCGCCCGAGACTTTGGAACGCGAGATCGGGGAGAGCGCTCGCAAGCTTGTCTCATGGACAAAGAAACCTGTCGATGCGTTTGCCTGGACTTTCGAGTGGAGTGCGATTGATGCGAACGCCTGGGCAACGATACGACACTATCATCGCTTCTGCTTTTCGCCCTGCGCCGGAGTTGTCGACAGCCGCTATGATCATCCGTCATTGCTCTGGAGAAGGGAGATCGAGGCGAGATACTCTACGCCGGAGATGCGGTTTTCTTTGTCTGGCCTGGTCGACCTATGGTGGAGCAATCGGCGAAGACAGCTTCGCGATATGCTGCGAGTCTCGTCCGCTGAAAATGTCTAGTCGCGATTGCCGTTGCCGCCTGTCCAGGTCCGGAGAATGATTCATCTCTTCATCAACGCGCTCTCAGCCAGTGCAGGCGGAGGCCTCACCTACGTCCGCAACGTTTTGCCGCGCATGGCGAATCGGGACGACGTAAGAACAACGTTACTGGTTGGCGAGATGCTGCGCGGTGAAATTGCGGAATCAACTCGGGTCACGGTGCTGAACGAATCGTATAACGGCAGTTCTGCGAGAAGATTTTGGTATGAACAGCGCGATTTACCGCGCCTCGTACGTCGCTCCGGCGCAGACGTGTTGCTATCTACGGGAAATTTTGCGCTCTTCCGCTCGCCCGTACCGCAGATTCTCCTCAGCCGGAATGCTTTGTATACGTCAGCAGATTTTCTGCGCGATATCCGACAAAGGGGCGACTATCGTTTGTGGATCGACACCAAAATAAAGGGCGGGCTTGCCCGATGGTCCGTGCATCGCGCGGACTGCACGGTCGCACCCAGCGAAGCGTTCGCTGCGGAGCTGCGGCAGTGGGCCGGGAAAAATGTAGTGTCTATCCACCACGGGTTCGATCGAGATATCTTTTTCTGTACGGCGGTCCCGCTGCCGCAAGAGGTACAATCGCGGCTCGACGCCCTGGAAGGCGCTGTCCGCATCCTGTTCGTGAGCCACTACAATTACTATCGCAATTTTGAAACTCTTATTCGCGCGGTTGGAATTCTAAAAGCGAAGCTACATCCGCGGCCCGTCCGCTTAGTCCTCACTTGCAAACTAGTCTCGAAGGAAAATCCCGGAAGTTATCAGGCAGAGATTGCGGCGGACTTGGTACGGCGCCTCGACCTCGGGGAGGAAGTGGTCGAGTTGGGCACGGTGCCCTATGCGGCTCTGCACCACCTGTACCAGCATTGCGATGTCTATGCCACCCCTGCTTATGCTGAGACGTTTGCTCACCCGTTGGTTGAGGCCATGGCGAGCGGCCTTCCGGTGATTGCGTCAGATCTGGCGGTGCATCGCGAGATTTGCCAAGATGCTGCTCTGTACTTCCCGCGCTTCTCGCCCAAAGCACTGGCGGAACGGATTCTGCAGGTCGTTGAATCCAGCAAACAGAGAACTTCAATGCAGAAAGCGGGGCTGATGCGATCGATTAGTTTCAGTTGGGATAATCACGTGGAAGCACTACTGGCGCTGGCTCGGGGCCTCGTGGCTGGGGATCACTGATGTTTCACGTAAGATGATCCAAACACCCAAGGAGCGACGCTGCGTATGTGCGGAATTGTCGGCATCATTGGCCTTAACGCGCGCGTGCCCGCCGAAGTGCTGGAGCGCGCCACTCGATCGCTCACTCATCGGGGGCCGGACGACGGTGGCACAATCATCCTGCATGATTCTGCGTCGGAAGATGTTGAAGTCGGTCTGGGAAACCGACGCCTCGCAATCCTCGACCTGTCACCTCTAGGACACCAGCCCATGCACGATCCCGCAACCGGCAATTGGATCGTCTACAACGGAGAAGTCTACAACTTTCGCGAGGTGCGCGAGAAGTTAGAGCGAGCGGGGCAGGATTTTCGCAGTCATTCCGACACAGAGGTAATTCTTAAAGCCTATGCGCACTGGGGAGAAAAATGCCTTGATGAATTTCGCGGCATGTTTGCGTTCGCAATCTGGGACGCGCAACAGCACCGCCTGTTCGCAGCCCGCGATCCGATGGGAATCAAGCCGCTCTATTACTACGAGTCCAATCAGTATTTCTTATTTGCTTCTGAGGTCCGGACGTTGCTTGGAACCGGTCTAGTGCCGCGGCGTATTGATCCCGCAGGCTTGGTGAACTACCTGATGTTCGGATCCGTTTACGACCCAAACACCTTGATCGATGGCGTGAGTTCACTTCCGGCGGGTCACTATCTGAGTTGGAACAACGGAGGCTTGGTCCAAAGACAATACTGGGATCTGGTTGATCCAGAAATTGTTCAGTCCGCTTACCTCCACGACGGCGATTCGCAGCGTCGTTGCGAACTCGAAACTCAGGTCGCAGAGATGTTGGATGAGTCGGTTCGCATGCAACTGGTAAGCGATGTCCCTGTGGGTGTTTTTCTTTCTGGCGGCATCGATTCCAGCGCTTTGGTCGGCATTTTGAATCGAAACGGTGTACAGGCGAGCACGTTTTCCATCGTGTTTCGAGAAGCGGACTACTCCGAGGCTGAGTATTCTCGTGCGGTCACGCGTCAATTCCGTACCGATCATCACGAAATCATGGTTTCTCAGTCAGAGGTATTTGCAGAGATCGATCCCGCCATCCATGCGATGGACCTACCCACCGTGGACGGTATCAATACGTATTTTGTTTCGGAGAAAACCAGGGCGGCCGGAGTGAAAGTTGCTCTGTCTGGTTTGGGTGGTGATGAAATATTCGCTGGTTATTCGAGTTTCCGCACCGTGCCGCGGATGGAACGATTTGCCGACGCATGGCAGCGGATGCCAGAACCAGTCCGAGGCTCACTGACAAGTATTTTTGCGGCGCTCGCGCCGGCTACTGACCAGTATCGTAAGTTGGCGGCTCTTGCCCGCAATGGCACGAGACTTATTCACCCTTATTTTCTGTCACGCATGCTGTTCACGCCGGACCAATTAAACGAATTGGTGCTATTGACCGAGGGAAAAACGGGATGTGCCACTTTCTTATGCACGGAGAAACCCTTGATCGAGAACCTAACCCGCGCCGAGAGCTTGGACCCAATCAATCGCGTTTCCTATCTCGAGGCGCGGTGTTATATGCTCAACACACTATTACGGGACTCGGACGTCATGAGCATGGCGCACGGTTTGGAGGTGCGCGTACCCTTGATCGACCACCAACTGGCGCGGCTCGTGCTGGCTTTACCGGGATCATGGAAGCTGGATTCGCGAACGCCGAAGCCGTTGCTGGTCAAAGCGCTCCGGGGCGAACTTCCAGATCAGGTTGTTCATCGCCCGAAGCGAGGCTTCACTCTGCCCTTCGAGCACTGGCTGCGGGATGGGTTGCGTTCGCTGGTTGAAGAATCGTTGCAAAAGATCGGGGCTGGCCCCTTAGGCACACTGATCAACAAAACCGCAGTGCATAACGTGTGGGAAGATTTTCTGAACGCCCGGACTTCCTGGTCTCGGCCCTGGTCTCTTTACATTTTGCAGAGCTGGTGCGAGCAGAATCTTTCAGGTTAAGCGATAGCGGAATGGAGAAGGCGGAAGAAATCCGGACGCTGGCTAATGCGCACTCCACGGGCAGGATCCCCGTGAGCGTGATTATTGCCGCCCGGAATGAGGCGAAGAATCTTCCTCGCTGCCTGGAGGCGCTCAGGGATGTTGCAGAAGTTTACGTTATCGACTCGCAGAGCGCGGACGATACCGTGGAGATTGCGCGATCCTTCGGCGCGCAGGTCGTGCAGTTTCATTATCAAGGTGGATGGCCCAAGAAGCGGCAATGGGCCATGGATCAGTTGCCGATTGCGAACGAATGGATTCTGCTCCTCGATGCCGATGAGGTGCTCACCTCCGAACTCGCGGAAGAAATTCGTTCAACCATTCAGAGTCCAGCCATCAATGGCTGCTTCATCCGGCTTCGCACATGGTTTCTTGGTCGCGCTTTGCGCTACGGCGATGTCAGTTTGTGGAAGCTGGCTCTATTTCGCCGAGGCAAGGGACGTTTTGAATGCCGCTTGAAGGATCAGGATGCCTCGATGGCGGATATGGAAGTGCATGAACACGTCGTCGTCGAAGGCGCGACCGCAACACTAAGGCATCCCCTGATTCATCACAATGTGGAATCGCTTTCGCGATATATCCAGAAGCATGATGAATATTCCAACTGGGAGTCGCGCGTGCTGCTGCAGCGTGCGGACGACAAAGATTTGCCGCCTTCACTCTTCGGCACGCAAGCTCAGCGCAGGCGCTGGTTGAAACGCAAACTCTTTGCTGTGCCGGGCTCTCCCGTACTGCTTTTCCTGTATCGTTACATCTTGCGGTACGGGTTTCTGGATGGGGTACCCGGGCTGATTTATTGCGGATTTCAAGCGGTCCAGATGTTTCATACCAAGGCTAAGATCTACGAACTGAAGCACAAGAGAACTGAAGTCTAAAGAAGGGCCAATTCAAAAATGTGTGGGATTGCCGGACTCGCGAACTGTGGTGACAGGGAAGTACTCGGGCGAATGACGCACGTCTTGACGCACCGCGGTCCCGACGACTCCGGTTTGTGGGAGAGAAGATTTCCCGACGGCTCTTACGTTGGTCTCGGCAGCCGCCGCCTGGCTATTCTTGATCTTTCGGCGGATGGTCACATGCCGATGTGCAATGAAGCCCGCACAGTCTGGATCACATACAACGGTGAAATCTACAATTTCGCCGAACTGCGCCGCGAACTCCAAAGCAAAGGTCATCGCTTTGCTTCCAAAACTGATACGGAAGTTGTGCTCCACCTCTACGAACAAGAGGGCGCGGACTGCGTTCAAAAGCTTAAAGGGATGTTCGCCTTTGCCATCTGTGATCTGCGGTCGGGCAAGCCCGAGCTGTTCTTAGCACGCGATCATTTCGGAGTGAAGCCCCTTTACTATTCTCACCGTGGAAACAAACTGGTTTTTGCGTCGGAAGTGAAAGCTGTGCTGCAAGCGCCGCAAATCGAGGCTAAGCTCGATCTGGAGTCGCTGCATCAGTATCTGACTTTTCTGTGGGTCCCGGATCCCAAGACGATGTTCCAGGGGATCTATAAACTTCCCGCCGGGCATTGTGCAACCTTTCGCGATGGCGAATTGAAGATTCGACAGTATTGGGATTTGAATTTTCCACCAGCCGGTACGCATTACTCACTTTCCGAAGCCGACCTGGCTGACGAGGTGCGCGAGCGTTTTCGCCGGTCCGTGGAATCCCAAATGGTAAGCGATGTTCCCATTGGCGCGTTTCTCAGCGCAGGTTTGGATTCTTCCAGCATCGTGGCCATGATGTGCCGGTCGACGAAACAGCCCGTTCGGACTTACACGATTACCTTCCCTCGCAAATACCGGGTTGGCGAAACCACGCTGGATGATCCTGATGTGCCGGCACGGCTGGCGCGGCAGTTAGGCTGTGAGAACCAGCAGATTGTGGTTGAGCCGGATGTGGCCGATCTGTTACCACGCCTCACCTGGCACATGGATGAGCCCACCGCCGATCCTGCAATCATTACTGCATACTTAGTCTGCCGAGAAGCGCGCAAGCAGGCCACTGTGTTGCTTTCTGGTGTTGGCGGAGACGAATTATTTGCGGGATATCGCAAACATGCTGCTCATCGCTGGGCGAGTGCGTATCAAAGAATGCCTGGCTTGCTCCGCAGTGGAATCGAGGCCAGCCTGGATGCGTTGCCTAGCATGCGAGGCACGGCGATGAAGGGGAGGGTGCGCTTGGCCAAGAAGATGGCTCGTAGCGCATCGCTCGATCCCGAAGACCGTTTCATCCGCAACTGCACCTATCTCGACGCGGAACAGAAAATGAGTTTGTACGCGGCCGAGGTTCAGGATCAGCTTCGCGCTTCCGACCCCGCAGTCTGCCATCATCACCGCTTTGAGACCGTGCACGACGCCGACTTCTTGAACCAGATGCTTTATCTCGACACCAAGATCTTCATGGTGAGCCTGAACCTGAACTACAACGACAAGATGAGTATGGCGTCGTCGGTTGAAGTGCGCGTGCCATTTCTCGACCGTGAGCTTGCCGAGTTCTCCGCCTGGAGCATTCCGCCGGACCTTAAGCTCAAAGGACTATTCCAGCCCACGACGAAACACATCTTCCGCCGGGCGATGCGCGATGTTCTGCCCGCCGAAGTGCTTCGGCAGCCGAAAGCAGGGTTCGCCGCCCCCGTGGACTACTGGCTGGCGAATGATTTGCGGGAGATGGTCGACGACCTTCTCTCTGAAGCGAATATCTGCAAGCGCGGTTTGTTCCGGCCCGAAGCGGTTCGCCGTTTTGTGGAGGAACAACGAAGTGGCGCCGAGGATCGGTCGATGCAAATCTGGCAATTCCTGACGCTGGAGAACTGGATGAGAATCTTCCTGGATGCCGGAGCGCAGCAAAGAGCGGAAGAATTCTGTCAGACACGTGAGGTCGCGACCGCATGACTCTGCCTTGCGATCGCGACACACTAGGAAATATTCCGAGATGACTGACTCTCTAGGCGCCAAGGTCGACGCTACCAGCGCCACGACCGGTCAAATCGCAAAGGCGCTGAATGAAGCGACGGGCTTGCTGCGCGGACCGCAGCGCGTCGTTCCGTTGGTGCAGAAACTTGTATCCGACAAAATCAGAGTGACTTTCGAGCAAAAGCATCTTTATTCGTACGCGACGACCAAGCGGCCCAGCCCGAAAACTCTGAATCTGTTGCTACGCTGGATTCTCGATGCGCAGCGCACCGGTGGCGGTATCGCGGCTTATTACAGCCTGCTCACGGGATATTCAGAGTCCTACCCGGAGGTCACTGGTTATCTCATCCCAACGCTTTACGATTTTGCGCGCATGAGCAACGAGCGCAGCGCTGTCACCTCGGCGGAAGCGGCAACCCGGTGGTTGCTCTCGTTGCAAATGCCAACCGGGGCGTTTCCCGGTGGACTGCACGGAGGCCCATTGCAAGCCTCGGTGTTCAACACAGGGCAGATCCTGCAGGGATTGGTTCGCGCTTATGCAGAGACGAACCGTCCCGAAATATTGAATGCGGCCATCGCTGCCGGAAATTGGCTGGTCCACATGCAGCAGCCGGCGGGATCGTGGTCTGGCCGGGGGGCCTATCAGGAAGCGTCGCACACCTATTACAGCATGGTAGCGTGGGCTCTCGCGGAGTTGTCCGAACAAACCGCGGATCATCAATACGGCATTGCGGCTGAAAAAAATCTGGATTGGGTATTGTCACAATTCCGGCCGAGCGGCTGGGTCGAAGGAATCAATCTGCGAGGCCATCCTAACTATCTGCACTTTATCGCCTATGTCCTGCAGGGAGTTTTGGAGTGTGGGATTCTGCGCAGGCGAACTGATGCGATCGAGGCGGTTGCGAACTCCGCTTGGGTACTGCTGCGGAAGTTCGAGACGAACAAATATTTGCCGGGAGCGTATGCGGCTGAGTTCAGGAGTGCGGGAAGCTTTACTTGTCTCACGGGCAATGCACAGATGTCCTGCGTATGGCTGCGCCTGTTCGAGATGAAGGAGGACCTGCGATATCTCAACGCTGCGCTCAAGATGAACGAGATGTTGAAACAGCTGATTCCACCGCGTGGCCGGGCGGGGATTGTCGGCGGAGTCAGTGGGTCTTTTCCGGTCTGGGGACGCTATCAGCCGCTTCGCTACATCAGCTGGGGTGCCAAATTCCTCGCCGACGCATTGCTACTGGAACAACGCCGGAAGGCGTCATTCGAAGCTCCGGCGCTCACGACATTGCCATGCGCATCGTAATTCTAAGTTCCAGTGTGTACAGCGAAACCGCCTGCGCGATGGCGGTCCGCATGGCGCGGTTGGGACACATTCCGGCCGGTGTTCTCACTCTTCGAACTCTGGATCGCGCAACCGTCGTGCGTAAGCTTGGACAGTGGGGTTTGCGAGGAGTCGCGAATTATACGCGGGCCAAGCTGATTCCGCGTCACAGCGATCGTCAGCTACAGATACGGAATTCCCACCTGCGGCCTTTCCTCAAGAACGGATCAGGGGTGTTCCGCAGCTTGCACGAAGTAGCCGCGTTTTATGGCTTCTGCGTTATCACCTGCCGCGATCAAAATTCCCCAGAGTCCATCGCGCGTCTCAAAACATGGTCGCCCGACGTGATCATTTTCGCAGGTGGTAATATCTTGCGCCAGCCATTGCTAGATGTACCGTGTCTCGGTGTGCTCAACGTCCACCTGGCATTGCTGCCGAAAATTCGTGGCATGAGCAGTCCAGAGTGGTCGTTGCTGAAAAATGTTCCAGTGGGCATCTCCATTCACTATATGGACGCGGGAATCGATACGGGCCCGATTCTTGAGAGATATGAGCTTCCCGAAACAGCCCAGTGTGAATCGCTCAGCGATTTACGCGATCGGCTGATCGCTTTTGGTGTCGATAAAATCGCAGAGGTAATTACAGCTCTCGATCAAGGAGCTATCTCAGCGAAATCTCAGTCGGATCTCGATCGCGATAATCAATTTTTTGTGATGCACGAGTGGCTGCGGGATCGGGCGGCGGAACGGCTTGCGAAGATTCGCGCGGCCAACCGAGCAGGAGTGCTACATGGGTAAGGCGCTCCAATCGGTCGATACCATGCTCCAGGTGGGCCGTACTTTTGGCTTGCGCGACGGCATGCTGCGCCTGCAATACGAGCTGCAACGCGGCAGCGGCCTGATGTTGTGGAAGATGCGTTCCGTGCAGGGATGGGATTCATGGGACCTGAAGCGAATCGCTCCCGGTGCGCGGGCAGATCAAATGCGAGCTACACGCCAGGATGGCACCCGACTATTTTTTTTCAATGACGCCCGAAGCTTGGGCGCGAGCATTCAAAGTATTATCGGGCCCGACGGAAAAAAGTCTGTTCTTACCGAAGCCGAACGAATCCTTGCGGGGAAGCTGCCATTCTTCGGCCAACTGTCGTTCCCGTGCGGATTCCCACCAAACTGGTTCCGTAACCCAGTTACCGGTCAAAGCGTTTCGCCGCAGCAATCCTGGACGCGGATGCGGTTCGCCTCAGCGGAGTACGGAGATCTGAAGTTTATTCTTGAGCCCTCCAGGTTCCTATTCTTCTACCTTCTGGTTCGGGCCTACGCCCTGAGCGGTGATGAGAAATTTCCCGAAGCTTTCTGGACTGCAATCGAAGACTGGGCTCGCCACAGTCCACCGATGGATGGGCCACTGTGGATTTGCGGGCAGGAGTGCTCCTTACGCATTCTCGCGTGGTCGTTTGCGTTGCGTGCTTTCATCCACTCGCCGTCAACCACGAACGAGCGCGTCGGCCGGCTCGTTGCGATGATCGCCTCTCACGCTTGGCGAATTGCGCAAACCCTCGGCTACGCCCGCTCCCAACGCAGCAACCATTTGATCAGCGAAGCCGTTGGCCTGTGGACCGCGGGTACGCTTTATCCAGAGTTGAGAGAGGCTAAGGTCTGGCAGAATCTTGGAGCGCATCTGCTGCGGGAAGCGGTTCTTGACCAGATCACTCCAGATGGCGTTTCTCAGCAGCATTCTTTCAACTACCAGCGCGTGATTCTCGATCTGTTGCTTTGGACCCTACGCTTAGCTGAGATTCATCGCTTTCCGCTTGACGAAGAAATTCACAAGCGTACGCAGGCCGCCTACGACTTCTTGCGCACATATGTAGATCCCGTCAGTGGGTCTGCGCCGAACTACGGCTCCGACGATGGCAGCCTGACCCTTCCTCTAAGCTCTGGCTCACATCGCGACTTCCGTCCCTTGCTGCAATTGGGTGGCGGCGTTCTGAATCGCTCAGGGCTCAAGCCGGGGCCGTGGGATGAGGCCGCAGTCTGGTTCGGCGTCAAGCCGGCGGTGGTGGAGCGAACGGTTCCGGCGGTTTTCTCTACTGCTGAAACCGGATACTTCCGCTTAGGCGACGAAAAATCATGGGCGCTGATTCGCGCCGGCCGCTATACCCGGCGGCCATTTCAGGCAGATCAGTTGCATGTTGATTTGTGGTGGAAGGGCGTCAACCTGGCGTGCGACGCTGGAACCTATCTCTACAACGGAGCGAACCCGTGGAATAATGGACTCGCGGGGACTGCGGTTCATAATACGGTCACAGTTGACCATCAAGATCAGATGCGCCGAGCTAGCCGGTTTCTGTGGCTCGACTGGGCGCAAGCGTCGGGCCGGGTGTATGCGTCGGACAAGGACGCTTGTGCAGACCGGTTTGAGGGCGAGCATGATGGCTACCGTACTCTTGGCGTGAAGCATCGCAGGTCGGTGCAGTGGCTGTGTGGCCATGGCTGGGCGATTGTGGATGAAATTGAGGGAGTCGGCGAACACGATGTGCGCTTGCATTGGCTGGCTGCCGATTTGCCATACGAAATCTCTGACTCGCCTTTTCAAGTTGCGTTCGCGTTCGATCAATCCCGAGTTCGTTGGAGCATTTTTGCCAGCACTGCGGGACGTGCCGCGGTCATACGGGCAGGGAAGCAGATGAACATCACGACGGGCAAAACCTCGGTGCATGAGGTTGGTTCGGACACGCCATTGCTGGGTTGGGAGTCGCCCACGTACGGTGATCTTCAGCCCGCGGTTTCTCTGGTGTACGCAACTCAATCCCGCTTACCTGTGCGACTGGTAACGGTCGTTCTCACGCACGAACGGTGCAGGCTTGAAACGCAGGGCGACGAGATCGTCATATTGCGCGACGCATTCCACGGAGGGTCGGCCGAGGAGTCTGAGATTTATCGCGTCAGTCTTTCCGGAAAGAACTTGCGTACCGTGAAAAGGCGGCGGTCCACGATGAGCGTGCCAACAGCATGAAACAAGTTTTTCAGGATGCGCGCAGTGCGGAAATCACCGTCGCAGAGGTGCCTGCTCCAAAACTTCTTGCGGGATGTGTGCTCGTTCGCACTGCAGCCTCCATGGTATCCGCAGGCACAGAGCGGGCTTCCGCCGAGTTCGCCAGCAAGAACTTGCTGCAGAAAGCGAGAATGCGGCCTGATCTTGTGCGCGAAGTTCTCGACAAGATCAGCCGCGACGGACTGGTTTCAACGGTGTCCGCCGTCCGCAGCCGTCTCGACCAGCCCAGCGCTCTGGGCTACAGCAGCGCCGGAACGGTCGTCGCCGTGGGCGAAGGCGTCGTCGATATCAGCCCTGGGGACCGCGTGGCGTGTGCTGGGGCCGGTCATGCAGTGCACGCTGAGTTTGCCTGTGTGCCGCGCCTGTTAGTCGCGAGAATCCCCTCCGAAGCCGTTACCTTTGAAGAAGCTGCCTTCAGCACGCTGGGAGCTGTCGCTCTCCACGGTGTTCGCAACGCCGATGTGAAGCTGGGTGATGTAGTGGCCGTGATCGGGCTCGGCTTGCTGGGACAGTTGACGGTGCAGATTCTCAACGCCGCCGGCTGTTGCGTTCTCGGCATGGATATTTCTGCCGAACGGGCGGAGTTGGCTCTGCATTTGGGAGCTGATGCCGTCAGCAGTTCCTCTTTGGACTTCCGAGATTTGTGCCTGCAACATTCTGCCGGGCATGGCGTCGACTCGGTTCTCATTGCGGCGCAAAGCGCCAGCAATGACCCCGTGAATCTTGCGGGAGTGGTGGCGCGGGATCGTGCCGCGGTCGTGGCCGTCGGAACGGTTGCCATGGACATTCCGCGAAAGTCCTTCTACGAAAAAGAGCTCGACTTCCGTGTCTCCCGCTCCTATGGTCCGGGTCGCTACGACGCGGCGTATGAGCAGAAGGGAATCGATTATCCCATCGGCTACGTGCGCTGGACGGAGACGCGGAACATGGAAGCGTTTCTCAAACTTCTCGTTGATCGAAAAGCAGATCGAAAGAAAGACCGAAAGCTGGATCTGCGGCCGTTAATCACGCACCGCTTCCCCATTGCGCAAGCGCACTCCGCCTACGATCTGATCACCGGAAAAGCGCATGAGGCGTTTCTTGGCGTCCTCATTACATACCCCGATGGAGCTGATCATCGCCGTCGAGTGGACTTGGCCGCGTGTGATCGGCCGATCGCGAGTCATCAGGCCGTTCAGATCGGTCTTCTCGGTGCCGGTAGCTTCGCCATGAGCACTCTGCTGCCTGCGATCAAACGAACTGGAGTTGAGATGGTGATCACCTGCGCGGCGAGCGGTTCTCACGCGCATCATGCCGCGAAAAAATTTGGATTCCATTCCTGCACCACGGATGAGCAGGAGATTTTCAACCATCCGGCGGTCAATACAGTTGTCATTGCTACTCGCCATCATCTGCACACGGGTCATGTTATCGCCGGACTTGGATCGGGCAAGCATGTATTTTGTGAGAAGCCCCTGTGCCTGAGTGAAGCGGAATTGCTGGAAATCGTCGCGGCATACGATGATTCAATTTCTCCTCGCCCTCTTCTCATGGTCGGCTTCAATCGGCGATTTGCTCCGCTGGCCATTCGGATGAAAAGCTTTGTGCGAGAAACAGGCGAAGCACTGGCGGTGCACTACCGCGTGAATGCAGGTTTCCTTCCCGCAGATCACTGGCTGAATGATCCAACGCAAGGCGGAGGCCGCATCCTGGGAGAGGTATGCCACTTTGTTGATTTCCTCTGCTTTCTGACGGGCTCGTCACCGGTGGAAGTTGAAACACGCAGTTTGCCGAATCCCGGCCGGTACAGCAATGACAACGTCGTGTGTTCGCTGCGCTTCGCCAACGGCTCCCAAGGGACGATCAGCTATCTGGTAAACGGCGACAGATCTTTTTCCAAAGAACGGATTGAGGTTTTCGGGGGAGGCAATGTGGCTATGCTGGAGGACTTCCGGCGCCTGGAACTGGTCCGTGGTGGCGAGAAGCGCCTATTTCGATCGCTTCTGCGACAGGACAAAGGACATCGCGGCGAGTGGGAGATGTTTGTTGCCTCGATTCGAAACGGTGCGGAGTCTCCAATTCCGTTTCGCGAAATTGTGAGCACGATGCAGGCCACCTTCGCTCTCGAGGAATCACGGTGCTTGGGGCGACCCGTTGCAGTGAAGAGGCTTTTCACCGGCGCCGGTGCGATGGACGCTAGCGACCTCGATCAAGCCTCGTGAATGCGGTCATTCTGAAATCGTGATCGGTCGCATGAAAATTCTGTACATCTCGCAGTATTTCCCCCCAGAGATGGGGGCGCCGGCTGCGCGAGCTGCGGAATTGTCTCGCCATTGGGTCAGCCTGGGCCATGAGGTTACCGTGTTGACGGGATTCCCCAATCACCCTACAGGAGTTGTGCCCGCTGAATATCGCGCACGATTCAGGCGGCTGGTAGGGCACGAGCAGGTCGACGGAGTAAATGTTGTTCGTACGTGGCTTCTTCCCTTTCCCAACCGCAAAGCGTACGAGCGGATGTTGAACTACAGTTCGTTTTGCATTTCAGCCGCGAGCACTGGTCTTTTCTTGTCGCGTCCTGATGTAGTGATAGCAAGTTCACCACAGTTGTTGGTTGGACTCTCCGGCTGGTGGGTGGCGCGGTGGAAGCGCGTTCCTTTCCTCTTCGAAGTGCGCGACCTCTGGCCGGAGTCGCTGGCCGCTGTCGGGCTCGGAAACGCCGATTCGTTGTTGCACAAAACTCTGGCGAAGATCGCCGGTTTCTTATACCGCTCCGCTGATCGAGTGGTGGTGGTGACATCTGCTTTTGAAGATTACCTCGTTGAACACTGGCAAATGCCGCGGGAGAAAATCTCTGTAATCGAGAATGGAGTAGAGACGCAACTTTTCTCTCCGGACGCTCGAACGACTCTGCGCCGGGATTTATGCGCGGAGGAGAAGTTCATTGTTTCTTACATCGGTACGATGGGAATGGCGCATGGACTGGAAACGGTCATCGCCGCCGCCGCGCAGTTGCAAGATACGAATCCTGAAGTCATCTTTCTGATGGTGGGAGAAGGGGCAGAGAAGGGGCGTGTCGTCGAGCTGGCGCGAGAGCGCGCGCTAAGTAATCTAAGATTTATCGATCAGCAGCCTCGAGAGAAAATTCCGGCATACATTTGCGCCTCTGATGTTTGCCTTGTTCCACTCAAGAAAACGGACGTGTTTAAGACCGTCATCCCCACGAAGATGCTGGAGTTCATGTCATGTGCCCGGCCGGTGATTCTGGGAGTGGATGGTCAGGCACGAGGTATTCTGGAGGAAGCTCGTGCCGGTTTGGTGGTTGAACCGGAAAACAGCGGCGCCCTGGCAAATGCGATTTGCTTCCTGAATGCGAATCGCGAAAGATCACGCGAGTTGGGGCAGAACGGTAGGGATTACATTATCCGCAGGTTTTCCCGTCGCCAGACTGCAGAAAGATATATTCGAGTCCTGCAGCGCCTATTGAGCGAGCCGGAGCGGCGCGAAGCAGACATAGCCGCGTAAACAATTTCGTGCCGTTTAGCTCAAGGGTGAACAGCGAGAATTGCCAATCCTGCTGTCGCGGATATCGCCGCGTTGAGGCCTGTCGCGGCCGCGGATCGGACTCCGCTAAGCGGCACGAACAGGATGTCGTCGGCCTGCAGGGTTACATCGGGAGCCTTGGCCTCCAGCATCTTTTTCAGCGGCACCGGCGTTTCGGTCATTCCTGTGGGACCCTTGTGGATGATGCGGATACCGCCCAACTTTGCAGTGTGGTTCGTCCCACCTGCCAGCGCCAGCGCCTGCAACACGGTCAAAGTGCCGTTATCGACAAGCAAACCTGCAGGACGCCCAACATCACCTACCACGTAGATAATCGGCGCGCGAGGCACGGAGATCGTGTCTCCCGGCCGAATCTCGATGTTGTCTTGCAAATTGTCGGCTAGATTCCTTGGGAGATCGACCGTAATTGGTCCAGACGTACTGTGCTGCCGGATGATGCTGACTTTTCGACCCGCCGCCGCAGAAAATCCTCCAGCCGCCGAGATCAAGTCGTATAGCTTCCGGTCTCCGAGCACTGGATAAATTCCCGGTTTCACCACTTCTCCCAGAATAGTCACCCCCTGAGAGGTAGATTCGTCCAGAAAGATGGTGACGTGCGCGCCGCGCACAAAGCCGCCATCTTCCAGCCGCTTCTCGATTAACGCCTGTGCCTCTTCCACCGTGAGGTCACCAACGTGCACGTAATCAATTAAGGGAAGATAAACATCCCCTGAATTGCCAACTCTTGCTTTGGTCGAAAGCTCCGGGACGTTGTAAACGCTAACCTCAAGGAGGTCACCGGAGCCCAGTCGAGGTAAAGAAGGCTCATCGGCGGGAGCGGTCGAGTCGGCTGGAGCGGCGCTCGCGGCGGACTTCGTCGAATCAGCAGTGCCGGCCTTGCTCGAAATTGCAGCTTGGGAGATCGGCTCGACAGCGGGTAACTCGGATGGGACAGTTTGCGTGGATGAAGATGCGGGCGCTTGTTGACCCGATGCTTTAGATCCCGAACCGAACAACAAAACGACGGCAATTGCAAACAGGCTACCGCTGCGGGCAAAACTGAGTCTGCCGAACTCCATCACAGGCCTCTGGTGGAAGAAGGATCGCAGCAAAGTTTAGCACAATGACACACGCTGATCCCATCACATTTGTCGCAGACGTCCAATCCATTCCAGTTTTCCACAGCTTTATCACCGCGGGGAATTGAATCCTGGTGCAGAAGGCTGCTAGATTCCAAGCAACCCTCAACCGCAAACGCAGACGGAACCGGTTAACTAACTACCAGGCAGCGATCGCTGCTGCAATACTACTAGTCGGATGACAATGGCACGTGCCGATGCTCGTGATTGGCCGAGGGGGGACAGTTGACGGTCGTATTTTTTTCGATCTTCTTCTTGTCGCTTTTCTTCTCGTTCGTCCTAACGCGCTACGTTCGGGACGTCGCATCCCGGCGCGGATGGGTTGCCATCCCTTCGAACGAGAGACACTTACATTCCACTCCCTTACCGCGCCTGGGCGGCGTGGCTATTTTCATTTCTTTTTCATTAAGCATGATCGTCGCGGTCGTCATGGGGCATTATTTACCCCACCTGCGGTCGACCTTATCGCTGAAGACTCTGCTGACCATCCTGTTACCGGCGTCGATCGTTTTTCTTCTCGGGGTCTATGACGATCTTCACGCCGTCGGTCCCTACGTAAAGTTCGCGGTTCAGTCTCTCGCTGCCACTATGCTTTTCATCGGTGGCCTGCGCATTCTCAACATTCCGGTGTTGTTCGGGGAGCACCAACTCCCCTGGTTTGTGGGCTTACCGTTCACCATTCTGTGGGTCTTGGCTATCACCAACGCATTTAATCTAATCGATGGCCTCGACGGTCTGGCCGCGGGCTCGGCTCTGTTCTCGACGCTGGTCGCCTTCGTGGTCGCGCTACTCTCCGGATACTCGCTCGTTACAGTGATGACGATTGCTCTGGCCGGGGCGATTTTGGGTTTTCTCCGTTACAACTTCAATCCCGCAACCATTTTCCTGGGAGATTCTGGGAGTCTTTTCATCGGCTTCCTGCTCAGCGCGTTGGCCTTAGCCGGAGCACAAAAAGCGCCAACGATCGTTGCGGTTGCCATTCCGGTGGTGTCGTTCGGCTTGCCGATTCTGGAAACGTCGCTTTCCATCCTGCGACGCCTGATCGGTGGCCGTCCCGTATTTACCGCCGACCGCGAGCACATCCATCACAAACTTTTGCAGCATGGGCTGACCCACCGCCAAGTCGTCATCGTGCTTTACGGCGTGTCCGCCGTGTTCGCTCTCCTCAGTTTGTTTCTGCTTTGGCCTACTGGCAGTTCCCTGGGCCTTGTGCTCGCTGTGCTTGGCACTGGCATATGGATCGGAGTTCAGCGCCTTGGCTATCTTGAGTTGGGCGAACTGGCTCGCGTTGCCCAGCGGACTTTCGATCAGCGCCAGATCGTCATCAATAACCTCGCGATCCGGCGTGCCACGGAAGAGCTGAAAGCCGCCCGCGATTACGAACAAATTCGGCGCGTGCTCGAAGCTGCCTTCAGTTCCAACGATTTCGATGGGTTCGACGTGCGATTCAAGCTTTTTCCAGGGGAGTCCCACCCCGGCGGTGTCCTGGACTCCGGAGCCCAGGCGAGGCGCGGAGAAGTTTCTTTTTACTGGGGCAAGAGCAAAGGTGCGAGATCGCTGGACGGTTTGGCGGTTTGGACTCTATCGCTCGATCTGGTGAGTTCGTCCAATCGGTACAGAGGTGCTCTGGTGGTGCGGCGCCTGTACTCGCAGCGGAACCTGCAACTTGATATCAACCTGCTCACGAGGGATTTCCCCGTGGTGTTGGCCGATGCCTTAGATCGTACTCTACAACCCGGAGTGGAAGTGATCCCGCATTCAGGGCAGGATGATCGCGGATTTGTTGCCGCCCAAGCTGGTTAGACGCTTTCCGGGAAAAACTTCAACCTGATGATTTCTGTGAGCGAGATCCTCGGGCGCACGCTTACCCATGATGGGTTAGGCGTGAAGTGAAGATAGGATTATAGGGAGGGCTGACGGTTAAAGTTTTGCGCTGGCGTACGAGTTAATCTCGCAATTCAAGCAAACTTCCTCAAAAGCGGGTGCTGTCCACTGCATGGTTCCCCCAGTATCAAGGCATTTTCTGCCTCGACCGTTTTTTAAGTCTAAACCAGCAGTCTCGCCAAATCAATACCCGTTCGGCAAAAATCCGCGCGGAAGGCCAGTCTTTACCGACCAAAAAGTGCAAGTTGTTGCATACGGTTTCTACGGGTCCGGCCCTATTTACAAAACAACCCGAACGTAATACCAGGTTTTCCACATGAGGAACCAGTTCGGCTACTTCTTCATTCCGCTATCCCTGTTTACCTTTAGCTTCGCCGAATCTTCGTGAGGATATGCATTCATGTTTAGTAAGACGGTTTATGGCACCACTTTCAAGGACGTTCATTTCGTTCCTCTGCAGTCCGCCACGTTCTGCATCCAGTGCGAACTGATCAGCACCAATAGCCGTCCTTATTGCCTGGCCTGCGGAAACACGTCGCTCCTGAGCCTCTCCCGGGTTCTGGGCGGAACGCTGCGCAACCAGCAGACGGCCCATCTCATCACCGACTCCGAACTCGACAGTCTGGTTCGAGATCTGTTGCGCACAGTTCCTGACCCTCAGATGCTGAACGCGGCGGATTATCAGACGCGGGTGCCCTCGACCGTTCTTCGCAGCCAGCTACGAGTCGCCAACGCCGCTCATCCGGTGTCAGGTTTTCGCGCCGTGCATGTTGGGGAGGAAGTGGAAATTCACTCCGCGGAACTGGATCTGGAGCCCGCGATCAGTGCCATCACCGAGCGCGCCCAACACCTTACCGGAGCCACAGGAGCCGCCATCGCCCTGCGAGCCGGCGATGAGATCGTATGCCGCGCCCGGGCTGGCCGCACTGCTCCCGACCTCGGGGTTCGCTTGCAGACCGATGCGGGCATCTCCGCGGAAGCCGTGCGCACTGGGGAGGTTATGTTATGTCACGACGCCGAGCGCAATCCGCGCGTCGACCTTGCCAGTTGCCGCCGACTTGGAGTCCGCTCCATCCTGGTCTCTCCGCTGCGTTATTATCGGCGCACCCTGGGAGTCTTCGAAGTGCTCTCCTCATCGCCCAGTGCCTTCGATGAGCGCGATGTCGCCACTATGCAACTGCTTTCCAGCATGATGGTCGCGGCGATTTCCCGCATCTCCAGCCTGCATCAATCCAGGCGCGCACCGAAGTAAAGACCTGGTCTGCCCGGGAATGAGACTCGATCAATAGGCCCAATAGCCGTCAGGATTAGTCGTGCTCTCGATGCCGACGTACACGTTCCGCCCGAAGAAGAAGGGAAGCCCCCAATCAAAACTGCCGGACGAGTACGTGCCTCCCAGATCGCTGTAGGCGGAATCGTCGACGCTGAAAAGAGCCTCTGCATTTGCAATACTGAAATTGACGGTGCCGGTAGCCCCATTTGCCCCTTGATTGGTCGCCGAAAGATTCTCTGTGGTAGAAGGACAATAAAAATCTGGTGCATCGCCGCTGCTGGGACACACCGTTATCGTGCTGGGGAAGAAGTAGCCGTTCGAACCGCTGTCAATAAAGCTTGCCGAGTCCACAGTTCCGTTATACGTGGTGGAGAAATTTCCCCCTGCGTTTGCCGTGTAGATTGTGGCAGCCCCGAGGGCATTGTTGGACTCAGTTCCAATACCAAAAACCAGTGCGCCGCTTGCGCTGGACTCTTGGCCTCCGGAAATCGCCGGGAATTCGACGATCACCCCGTTATTGTCGGTGGAAAATAAGGCAACCGGGTTTTGGACTTGCTGCGTCAGGCTCTCAGCAACGGCTTGGCAGGTTGCGGTAGAAGAGGCGCATTCGTAGTACGGATTGAAATCTCCCGCAGCCGTCTGCACTTGCTCACAGTAGCTGCCGCAATCTTGTGCAAACAGCCCAACTCCGAGAATACCGTTCGCGCCTAAATTCCCAAGTGTGTCCGATGACATCCCCGAACTCGTGCACGAAGTAGGGGCGACAAAATCCGAGTCGCTCAACACCTGAATAGGTACGGAACTGGCTTTTTCACTCGCAATCTCCACGTCCGCCGTTTGCACCGGCCCCCATGTATATCCGCTTACAAACGGAAGACATTCCACGACTGGATTGCCGTCGGAGGCCTTCTGCTGCGGCAGCGACAGCGTGAGAGCGGATGAGAGGATCCTGAGCCCCGAACTTCCCGTGTCAACTAGTATCCCGTCAATCGTTTGGCAGGTGGAGGTTCCCGGAAGGCAAACTGTTACGGTTGTGAAACTCGCATCATCGTAGTTGCCTACTGGACCGCCGTTCACCGAAATCGACGCCACATTCGCGCCAGAGCTTGTGATCGTATTCGCTGGAGTACTGCTGCTACTGCTTCCTCCCCCGCACCCTGCCGAGAATCCACAAGCCAAGCCAAGCGTAGAAATCAGGATTAATAACTTCCCCGGATCCTTCATCGGATTGCCTCGGCCGCGACGCCCGACGGCAATAAATCAGGAACATACGCCCGCCCTCTGAAGGAGCGTGGATGTCCTCCCATCTGCACAACCAATCCAGGCTGCTCGATCTCGAGAGGCCTTCGGCCCAATCGCGCGCTGCTCTGTGCTTTCGTCGCTTGTGCATACTGCTCGAAATAGCTTCCCAAGAGCTGACGCATATCCGGCGGCCACTGCCCCTGCCAAGTGATGGCGAACACTTTGCCGGCCGAAGAAACATATTCCCTTACGACTGTTCCAGCCGGCGATTGAATCTCATGCACGCTATACGAAGCGGCGGCTGATGTTCTCAGCGTCCCTTGCATATGGAGTTGATCCGCTTGAATTGACGCAATATCACCGCCCAGAGCTGCCAGTGCCGGGTGGGCGGTGGTGACTATCGCGAACAGTCCGAAGACCGCCAGCAGTCCGCAGGGTTTTCGAGCGACTCTCCGCTTTGATCTGAAGTGAGTTTTCGACATTCTTCTAACGCCGGTTTCCGAGTTAGATTAGGTTCGCATCCGACCGGGTTGCCTTCATAAGGGAGTCTGCTGCCCCCGAGTCCTTGGCTAATTCCGACTTTGTTCTCAGCAATTTACAGGCAATCTTGCACTAAAAACTTTCTTCCTGCTTACTTTTTCACAATTTGGAGGTTAATATGAACCGACTGAGCCCAGGGCCCCGCCGAATGGCCACCATCGTTCAAGTATCCCGATCCGCTTCCTCGAACCGCCGAGGTCGCGTGCGCCAGAAGGTGCATGTGCCGGCGTATGCGAGCCTCGGCCACGCTTTGCCGGGTGAGTTGCAGGATCTCCACGAGATTCTCGACATGAGCGAGTGCGGGGTGGCTCTGCAATGCTCGTTGCCGCTCGCAATCGACCAAAGTGTGGAATTGTCACTGGATCTCGCGGAAGCCACTGGACAAATTTTTACCACGGCGCGTGTGGCATGGCTTGGCTCAGCCGGTCGCGTGGGTCTCGGCTTTTCTCCTCTCCCGCAATCTGCCGTTCGCCGCTTGCGGGAGTGGCTTTTCCTGAACGCCCTTGCCGCGACCGCGAATGCGGAGTCTTCGGCCTCCGCGTCCGAGGATGGCGAAAGCTTCGTTGTTCGGCAGAACTACACCGACATCCTCACCGCTGCGTCTGCGGTCCAGAGAGAGGCCGAGTCGCTTGGGTCAGATCTGAAAGCGGCTCTTGCACTGATTGCCTTTCGTGCCAAGTCGTTGCTTCGCGCCTCGGGTGCGGCAATCGCGCTGGAAGGGAAAGACGCCGGAACCATGGTCTGCCGCGCCAGCGCCGGCGACAGCGCCCCTCCAGCCGGAATGAGCCTGCAGGTAGGCTCCGGTTTCTCGGGCGAATGTGTGCGCACCGGGAAATTATTGCGCTGCGACGATACGGAGAGCGACGAGCGTGTGGATCGTCACAGCTGTCGTGCTCTTGGCATTCGTTCCATGCTCGCCGTCCCAGTGATCATGGGAGAAAAAGTGATTGGGTTGCTGGAAGTATTTTCCGCGCAGCCTGACGCTTTTCGCGAAAGTGATAGCGCCGTGTTGCAGCGTTTTGCGGAAACCATTCTCGCCGCCGTCACTCGGGCGGTCCGAGCTCACGATCCCTCTGGCGCGCCCGCGGCCTCTGCGAAGCCCTTTTCTCCGTCCCCCGGCAGTGTCCTGTTTGCTTACCCGCCGGACGAGAAGGCGGAGGGCGAGGACGCTTCTGGACCGCAGGACAATGTCGGCGGGATTCGGCTCCCACGGGCGCATCTTTTCCTGCTGATCGCCGCCGCGGCCACCATTGCTCTGGCTCTCGGTTTCATTCTCGCACCCTGGATTCAGGAAAAGCTTCAGGCTCGCGCGCGAAATGGAGAACAGACTGTACTCGCCTCCTCAAAACCTCCTGGTGAGTCTTCAAGTTCAGGCGCGGGAAAGCTGTCCGCCGATTCTGCCAGCTTCGCCCAGCTCCGCGAATTGGCGTTACGCGATGATCCAGCCGCCGAGAACGCCTTGGGCCTCCTTTACGCTCAGGGCGACGAAAAGCAGGCTGTCAGACAGGATGAGAAAGAAGCTGTTCGCTGGTTTCTCAAGGCTGCGGAGCAAGGCAACGTTCCCGCTCAGTCCAAGTTGGGATCGCTTTATTTGAGTGGCCGCGGCGTGACACAAGATTCGAACCAAGCGTACTTCTGGACTGTACTTGCCCGCGCCAGTGGCGACGACGCCAGCAAGGTGCTCGCCCCGTTTATCGCGACGCGTCTCACGCGGGCTCAACGTACGGCCATCGAACAACAAGCCGATCAGTGGGTGCAGCGGCACGAGTCGTCCACAAAAGCTGCCCGCTAGGAAAGTCTGAAGCCCGAAGCCGTCTGCACCCGCCAGCATTAGAATGAAACCAGAGGTTTCCCCCGTGCGCACCCTCCGCAGTGTTCTGGACGAGCGAGTCCGCGAAGCCGACCCGCTTCTCTACGAAAAACTCGAGAACCACCGTGTGCGTTGCTTCGCCTGCGGACATTGCTGCCCCATTCCCGAAGGCCAGCCCGGAGTCTGCAAGGTTCGCTACAACCGCGGTGGGACGCTCTATGTTCCTTGGGGATACACCGCCGGAACACAGTGCGATCCGGTTGAGAAGAAGCCCTTCTTTCACGCCTATCCCGGCGCGCTGGCCTACAGCTTCGGAATGCTGGGCTGCGACTTGCACTGCGCGTATTGTCAGAACTGGGTTACGTCGCAGGCTCTGCGCGACTCCAACGCAGTCTCTCCTCCGCTATCAGCTTCGCCTGAGCTTCTCGTGCGCGACGCGATCACGCAGGGCGCAAAGATTCTGGTCAGTACCTACAACGAGCCCCTCATTACCAGCGAATGGGCGGTGGCCGTTTTCAAGGAAGCCAAATCCGCCGGACTCCTCACCGGCTTCGTTTCCAACGGCAATGCCACTCCGCAGGTCCTCGAATATCTGCACCCATGGCTCGATTTGTACAAAGTGGATCTCAAAAGCTTTGACGACCGTCACTATCACGAACTCGGCGGACGCATCGGTCCCATCCTCGAGAGCATCCGCCGCATCCATGAAATGGGCCTATGGCTTGAGATCGTCACGCTTCTGATTCCGGGGTTCAACGACTCGGCCGACGAGTTGCGTCGCTTGACTGAATTCCTCGCCAACATCTCGCCCGACATTCCCTGGCACATTACCGCTTTCCACGGTGATTACAAGATGACCGATCCGCGTGACACGCGTCCGGAAGACCTGCTGCGAGCCATCGAGATCGGAAGGCAATCGGGCCTTCGCTATATCTATGCGGGCAATCTGCCCGGAGCGGTTGGCGAGTGGGAAAATACGCGCTGTCCGCAGTGCAGCGAAACCCTCATCCAGCGCTATGGTTACGTAATCATGGATTATCGCCTTACCTCGGACAGCCATTGCCCGCATTGTGCCGCGGCTATTCCCGGGCGTTGGCCTGCCCGTTTCGAAGGTCAGATCGCGTCCCGCCCTTTCCTGCCGCGTAGAAGCTCGGTTTTGTTTACAATCCAGAATCGGTAGTGTGGAATCCCCCGTTGGTTCATGCGAAAACTATTCATCCTCGTTCTGAGCAGTCTGGCTCTGCTCTCGCTACCATCGTGTTCGCCCCGCGACTTCCTCACGCGCCGTCTCGCTGCCGACCTGATCGAACGCTCTGAAACTTTCCGTGCTCCGCAACAGTTTCTGCTGCGCACCGGCGTGATCTCCAACGATGACTACCTCTCGCCGGAGTCTCTTGCGCTACAACATCGCGGCTGGATTTCCGGGACCAAAACTTCCTGCCCTCCAACTCTAGCGCCGTCGCCATGCTGGGAAGTTATTCTCACACCGTCAGGCGTGGACACGTTTCACACCCTCGTTGCGCCCGGCGACACTGACAAACCATCCTTCAGTATTCCAGCCGCAAGAAGAGAACTGGTAGCCATCACGGGAATCGCCAAGCAGACTAACGTGGCCGACGTCGAATTTACCTGGAGATGGTTTCCACTGAACGAAGTGGGCGCGGTAGTTTTTCCCGGCGATCTCCGTTATCGGTCTACCGCAAGCTTTCGCTGTTATGACGATGGCTGGCGCGTGGTGGTGCGAGCCTCCTCTCATCACGGCCAGCCTCTCGACGAGGCTCTCAAGAACGGCGAACCGGCACAGTAGAATCTTGCTTCATCCGTTTGGCATGAGTGCCGGGTCATGACCCCAAGTCAAATCAGTCACCGGCAAGTTGCTTATTGCAAAGCCAATCTTGTATAACCCTTCTTCCGCAACGGGCCCTATGAAAACCGCAAAGTATCTCTTGTTGCTCGCTATTGTTCTCGGTTCCGCGTCTCTCGGCTTCGCCGAAGGCAAGCCGAAGCTGACCCTCGACGAATTTTTCAACTCGGTCAGCTACACCTCGGTGGCGCTCTCGCCGGACGGCAACTCTATTGTCATCGGCACCGAGCGGGCCGACTGGGATCAGCAGATTTTTCGCACCGACCTATGGCTCTATCGTGATGATGGCAAAGGTGGATCGCTGATCCAACTCACGCAATCCGGCCACGACAGCGATCCCAAGTGGTCACCCGATGGTCGTTGGATCGCGTTCCTTTCGGAACGCAAGACTTCGTCGGCAAGAAATTCCGATTCCGATTCAGATGACGACAAAGATGTTGACAAAGGGGATATAAGCCAGATCTACGTGATTTCTCCCGCCGGCGGTGAGGCGATTCCACTGACTCAGGGTCAAGAGGAAGTGCACACGTTTTCCTGGTCGGCCGACTCCCGCACTCTGTACTTCGCTACTCGCAACCCGTGGACCAAGACGCAGAAGGACGATTACAGGAAGCAATGGAAGGATGTTGTGCAGTATCGCACCGCCGAGCGAGGCGACACGATTTTCGCTCTCGATGTTGCGGCGGCGCTTGCCCGCCATGCCACTGCTCCAGCCAAAGAAGGAAATGACGATGAGAAGGAATCGGATCTCACCCCCGGCGCTCGCTCCATTGCGACCTTGCCCTTGCGCGTGGAGGAGCTGGTTACTTCGCCCGATGGCAGCAAGCTCGCCTTCATCAGCAATTCAATCAATCAACGGCAAGAAAAGTTCGAAGACTACGAAATCTACACCCTCGATCTGGCAAACCCAGCGCCGCGCCGCCTTACAAATAATCAGGCTCAAGAGACCAAGCCACATTGGGCCAACGACAACCGCCACGTCTTCTTCAGCGTAGAAGTCGGAGACGTTGCTGGCCCTTATCGTGATCTTCAACCGCATCTCTACTGGGTCGATAGCGAAAGCGGTGCCGTCGAGCAGTGGAGCAAGGATTTCATCGGCCAGGTCGACCAGTATTCAGTCACAGCGGATGGCGTTCTCGCTTCAGCGCGTCTCGGCACTGAGGTTCCGATGTACTCCGTCGCACAGCCAGGTCAGTCGCTGCACAAATTGAACGGCTGGGATGGCACTTATGAAACTTTATCCGCAACTGCTCAGTCTCCGCGCGTGGCCTTTGTCTATTCTTCGCTGCAGAAGCCTGCCGAAGTCTATCTGGCGGACAGCGTCGACAAACTCGATCAGGCGCGTCCCATTACGTCACTGAATAAACTTTTTGCCGAGCGCGAACTTCCTCAAGGCAAGCCCTACAAATGGAAGGCTGACGATGGCACCACGGTCGAAGGAATGTTGATTTATCCTCCCGGAAAATTTGAGTCGAAGAATTTGCCGATGCTCACGTTTATTCACGGTGGTCCCGCCGACGCGGATGGCAATCATTTCGAGGCCGACTGGTATCAGTGGGCCGCACTCGCGGCCACCGACGGCTGGCTGGTGTTCGAGCCCAATTACCGCGGTTCCACGGGCTACGGTGATAAATTTCTGCAGCAGATCGTTCCTGTCATCGTCTCGCGCCCGGGCAAAGATATTCTCGAAGGCGTCGACGCGCTGGTGAAGGCTGGCATTGCCGATCCTGATCACCTCACCGTCGGCGGCTACAGCTACGGCGGCTACATGACCAACTGGCTCATCACCCAAACCGCCCGCTTCAAGGCTGCAGTCACGGGCGCCGGAGCTGTCGAGCATGTCGGCAACTGGGGCAACGACGACACGACTTTCGACGATGCCTACTTCCTTGGTGGACGTCCATGGGAGGCACAGCAGCGCTATCACGACGAAGCCGCAATTTTCCAAATCGATAAAGTCCGCACTCCCACTCACATGGTCGCCGGAGCCAATGATATTCGCGTCGCCGTGCTGGAAGATTATTTGCTGGAACACGCCCTGTATTCGCTGGGAATTCCGAACGCGTTGTTGATCTTTCCCGGCGAAGGCCACTCGCTAGCGAAGAATCCGTGGCATGGAAAGATCAAGGTGAGGGAAGAATTGAAATGGCTACAGAAGTATGGCGGCGTGCCGGCGGGAAACTAGGTTAACTAACGGTACGAGAGCCTAGGATCGGAAAGATGTCTACTTCCCCGCGCTAGCCACCTTGACGCCGCGTGATCCCGCTGCATACCGCGCAATGCCTCTGTACAACGCTTCCGCAATCTGCTCGCGGTATCCGTCATTGCGCAACTTCTGCTCGTCGGTGGGACTGCTGACGAACGAGACTTCCGCCAGGATTCCGGGCATCGCGGTCTCAGTAAGAACCACGTAGGACGCTTCTTTCACGCCCCGGTCGCGCAAGCCGGGATTTTGCACCGAGAGAGTTCCGTAGAGCGAACGTTGCACGCTGGCGGCAAGGCGCCGCGATTGCTCGATCCTCTCATGCAAGTCGGCCGAGGTGAGAGCGACTGTAGCACCTTTCTTGCTCGCGGTTGCACTCTCCCGAGTTTCCACGTCTTTGGCATTGGGCGCAGAGAAGAAGTTCGTGTAATAGGTTTCTACCCCGCGCGCCGAAGGCAGGTCGCTGTAGTTGGCATGGACCGAAACGAAAAGATCGGCCTGCGCCTGATTCGCCATTGCGGCGCGCTCGTCGAGAGGAATGTAATTGTCGTCGTTCCGCGTGAGAATTACTTCCGCGCCCAAACGGCTCTCCAGCAGCTTACCCAGCCGCTGGGCAATCTCCAGCACCAGATCCTTTTCCAGTAAGCCGCTGCGGCCCACCGTTCCCAAGTCCCACCCACCGTGACCCGCATCCACCACGATGCGCATCTTCGGAACTTTCGCGCGTAACTGCAGGTCTTCGCGCGTGGGCGGAGGAACGACGATCGCCAGCTTGTCCCGCCGGTTCTGCGCTCCGGGGAATAGATTCACCTGTCCTGTGCTGTTGACGCCCGGTTTGCGAACCTGCACCACCAGACGGTAAGGATTTGGCTCCAGGCTGACGGAAAACGTCGAGCTTGCTTTCGTCTCCAGCACAACCCGCGTCAGCCCTGGAATCGGCTGCGCGATGCGAACCCGCGACAGCAAAGGGTCGCCAATTTCGATGGCCTTTCCTTCAAGCTCAGGAACGAGGGACGTGTCGTGCAAATCAAAGTAAATTCGATCCGGCGCGGTCAGGCGATGGGCTTCGTATTGCACCTGATCTTGCAGGTCGAGCACGACCGTGCTGGAATCCGCAGAAGACCAATGGCGAATCCCAGTAATCCGCGCCAGTTTCGACACCTCTTGCGGTGTCGCGGGTCCAGTGTCCGCTTCATCCGTCGCACTTCGATCCGTCGACCCAGAAATGGAGGTCGAATTGTTCTGCCCATCGACAACGAGATTTGAAGGAGCGGAAGGTGCGGTGGTCGAAGCCGCAGCAGGTTGTTTCGGTGCGGCCCGAGGAGTCATGCCGATTGTTTGGTCCGGCTGGACCAATGCCTTGCCCAGTTGCTCATTCTTCAGCTTCCACCACAGTCCCCCAGCCAAAAGTGCGCAGACAACCACGAGCACTAACACCAGCACTACTCCTGGATGGCGAGACGTGGACGGCTCAGAAATTGTTTCGTCGGTCGGCGTTTCCTCAACCACTTGAACCGTAGTCGTGCTCAGATCCGGTGCGGCTAAAGACGCTGCCGATTCAACAACTGCAGCCGGAACGGCTGCAACCACAGCCGGCGGCACAAATTCGCCCGCTGTAACCACCGGCTGAGGAAGAATCTTCTCCGTCGCCAGAACTGCGGGTGCCAGGGCTGCGGTCGCTGGGGCTGCCGGTGCCGGAATCGGGGGCCCGACCAATTCGGCCACGGCCGCCTGCGCCGACTCCGCAAATCTCTCTTCGTCCTCGGGCTTGAGCGCGCCAAGAATCAATTCTGCGAGCAATTCCAGGCTGTCCACATCGCTATCATTGAAGCCGAAGGGTTCCGCCGAAAATGCTTCCAGCAGGCCGATCACGCGCTTCCGGCCGCACAGCGGTACCGCTACCATGGACCGCGCGCCCAACTTCCGGCACGCGCTAAGATTTACGCGATCATCGGTCTCGGTATCGTCACACCGGATGATCTGCGCCGTGCGGAAACATGCTCCCGAAAACGCCGAATCGCGCTGGATGCGCGCGCCTACATCCGGTTTGATCGCACCCGCCGATGCGCGCAAGACAATCTCGTTATTCTCCGCCAGAGCGATGCCCAATCCATCGGCCCCGGTGATGGCGATCGCCCGTTCTGCGACTAATTGAAGCACCTCGTCCAGAACGAATTGCTCGCCCTGTTCAAACTCAGCTGGGCGTGCAATCGTCTCAAACCCCTGGTACCGTGCAGCCAACGCTCTGCGATATCGCACCTGTTGATGCAGCGCCGAGAATGCCAGGAGAGCCTGAAGGGCATCGCGTCCAGATGGCCGCGACTTCGGCTCTTCGCTCAAATCGGACGGCTGGAAATCATTGGGATATCCACCACCCTCGGCCGGCGACGCTGTGCTCCGCGGCCAGGAGGGCACGCGCGACTCCGGAAGGCCGGCGGCAACTTCATTGATCGGTTTGGTGGGAGTCGTTGCCATTCCGTGCTGGACGGCCCATCCGCTCGGGGAAGTGTGGCCATCTAAGCTGGTCCCTGTCAATTAACCACTTGGCGTAGCCTGTCTCCGCCGCCTCCAAGACGCGATGCGACTGCGGCCAGAGCTGGGTTTTACCGGGTTTAACAAGAACTTACCGGATTTTAACCGACTTTTGCCAATTCCCACATGACCCATCGGCCATGGCCTTTCGTAAGACTACCTTCTTGAATCAACTCAGTTACTGCTAAACCGCCTCCCAGAAATTAGAATTGGACGAAACGGGCCCCATCCGAACCGGTTCTGGCGGATAGTATGCAGGTCGTATCATTTCCCGCGCGCCAAGCACGCACCCACTATCGGCATGAACTGCGTACTCTGACTTACGTTACGCTCGATACCGCCAATGGCGGAATCATAAGAAATCTCAATAGCGAAGGGGCGGCCGTGCAGGCCGTTGCTCCCCTACGCCAGCATCAGCGCGTTCGATTGCGCTTCGAATTGAGGTTTCCTCGGCTGCGCGTTGAAACCTACGGACAGGTCCTCTGGTCCAGTCCCTCGGGCCAGTGCGGCATTCGCTTTGTAGATTTGCCCGCACGCACCAGCCGAGGGATCAGTGAGTGGATCTTTTCCAACCTTCTCGATACCTTGGCGCGCGAACCTGGCAACCACCCCATCTTCCAGGGCTCGCGGAGTTCGACAGGCCCGGCCGAAGTTACCGCCGAAAGCGCTCCCGCGGAGGGCGACGGGCTGATTCTGTCCTCGCATCCGCGGCCGTCGATCCGACCGGAGAGAGGCAACTCCTGGTTTGAGCGAACCATGCCATCGCAGCCTCATCAAGCGGAAAGCCCGGCGGAAGCGGCCTTACAACCTGATCTCCGTTCGAATTGGCTTTCCCGTCCGATCTCTGCAAGAACACTGGCATGGCTGGTGGATGCTCTTATCATGATTGCGGGTCTGCTGCTGTTTACTTTGATATTTCTAGCGATAACTCACGAACTCCCGTCCTGGCATATCACCCTTGGGATTGCCACAGCCGCGGCTCTCTTCGTCGCCGGCGCTTACTGGGCGCTGTTCGCTCTATTTGGAGGTGCAAGTTTGGGGGCTCGTCTGGCCCAAGCTGTATCGAGCGGGCAAGAAGAAGTGAGTGAAGGTGACCGCTTTCGCTGACACTATTTACATCGGCCCGAGATTTGAGCTAGATGGCAGGTCCGCTCTTAATTGGCAAAATACTGCTGCGCCAGCCAAATACGTAGGGAGGACTGCATCGGTGCGGCAAGCTTCACGAAGCGAATGCCAACATTTCCGCGCTTGTCCGACCACGCCACTTCAATGTCCGCCTTTACTCCGCACTTTGTGCCGGGCAGTTCGAACGACGCGCGGCGCAAATCGCTGGCATCGAACTGGTCATCGACGCGGACCTGCAGCCCGCCCTGGCTAAGGTTGATGAGTTGCGCGCCCACTCTTTTCTGATTACGCCCACTCAGGGTCACAGGCACCTCTATCCCCGCGCGGTGATAACGCAGCCGGCCGTCGAGGATCATATTGCGAGCCGCGGAGAGCGTACGCACCGCCTGTTCCACGGAGATGGGCTTGTCGAAAGCAAACATCGCGCCGGTAGCCTGCATCTCAGGTCTGCCTTGTGCGCGACCCATAATTACAAGAGGTACGGTGCTCGCGCGCGAAGCCTCCTGCTGTAATCCGCGAAAAAACTGTCCTGTTCCGTTGAGGTCACAATCAACGATGAGCGCGTCGATCTTGGATTTTGTGAGACGCGCTAGAGCTCGCTGCGGTTCGCTCTCGACAGCAACATCCATGTGCAATCCGCCGAGAATACATTCCAGAACACTGACTTCCTGCCAATCGCGTGAAACCACCATCGATGAGAGTGTCATGTCTTCACTCTACCGACCCCGGTAATCTCGACGTAGATCACTAACGTAATGCAAGCCTCAGGAACCGGCTTGTTGATGACCGAGGCGTCGTATTCGTTTGCTTTGCCGCGGCCTAAAGACAAAGCCTCGTCACGCGCGCGAGCTTCGACGCCACTCCAACGTCCGCACCAGTCCTGCTTCATCTGCTTTGGGTAATCGGGGCAGGGGTCTACTTTACTTTCCCGCACCCTGGCTCTTTCGAAGGATCCGGTGAAACTCTTCCCGGCTCAAGATGTGACGCTCCTCAAAGAACTGCGTCACCGCTTTCAAAGCGGCGGCCGGATTTGAAACGGGAGATAGAGAGTTGGATTGAGGTGCCATAGGATAACTGGTCGGAGCCACTACTGGAGACATGATCACCGAAGGCCGCGAGAGCGATCGCAGCAGTTCACGCAACCGCTCGCGATCTGGATCCGACATGGTCGTGAAGCAGATTCCCATGCCCAAGTTCGGGTAGACGATCCGCACCTCGCCCTTGCTCTCGACCCGGTACCCATTCACCTCAATGGTTAAGGCGAGTGGAGCTCCCTCACGAAAAGTGGACATTGCCTCCACATAGCATCCGTGCAAACTGATGTCGGTGAATGTTGCCCAGGTCGCCACGCCGGTACGAGCGTCGCGCAAGTGCGCGCTGCCCTGGCAACGGTATCGCGGGCTTCTTCGCCGTTCGACCTTGGTGGAACTTGCCGTGTCGACTGGGACCGCACCGCCAGTCCGATTCTCGCGCGGCGACCCGAAATCTGGCGCGCGCCCTGGCGCGGCTCCGGCAGCCTGGGGCGCGCTCTGTTTCAAGGACGCTAGATATGCCGCTCCGGCATTGTTTTCATCGGACATAGCCGCGCATTCCCCTCCCCACTGCGGGCACCACTGAATTGTCAGTGCCGTGAGGGGGAGGCCCTGTTAGATCTATCGGTACATTCGAATTGAAGATTGAATGAGCGCGGTGTGCAGCCTGGAGATACGGAAGTTTCCTTTCCGGAAGATGTTCAGGATTGGAACGCTGTGGCAGGGAATTCCGCGATAGACTGCCGAATCTTATTCCAAACCTCATCCCTCCCCGAACGGGTCTTCGCAGAAAATGGAATCACAGTTGCGGTGGGGTATGCTTCGCTCAGGCTCTTCAGCGCGTTGCGCAGTTGATTATTAGAGAGCCGGTCGCTTTTGGTGGCGATTAGCACAAAATCGCGACCCGACACATTAAGAAAATCCAGGAGTTGCCGGTCTCGGTCTTGTGGTGGCACGTTCACGTCGACCAGCGCGAGGCACAAGGCGAGCGTGGGACGCTCGTTGAGGTAGGGCTCGATAAACTTAGGCCATTCTTGCGAGATCTCACGCGAGAGCTTCGCGTAGCCGTAGCCCGGCAGGTCAGCAAAGATCACCGCCGGCTGCGGCTTTCCCGGCCAGCGAATCTCGAAGAAGTTGATGCTGCGCGTGCGTCCCGGGGTGGAACTGGTGCGAGCCAATTTGGTGTCCACCAGCGTATTGATCACGCTGGACTTGCCCACATTCGATCGGCCGAGAAACGCAACCTCGGGCAGACTAGGAGCAGGGAAGTGGGCTACGTCTGTCGCTGCGGCCATGAATCGGGCGATGACCCTCATGCTTCAGTGTGCAATGCCACGGCGCAGTCTTGCAAGCGACGCTTCTCGTAGTTTTAGCCTTTAGACCGGGTCCGGCGCGAGAAGATCACGGCAGGAGTGAAAATGGGAATGAGCGCTGGAATGAGCGCGCACCACAGTTGGGGCTTCGCGGCGAGAAGGGAAGCGGCAATGTCGATGGCCGCCACCATACACAAGAGGACGGCCATTCTTCGCGCACATAAACCAAGTGGCAATGTCTGCATGGAGATCTCTCCCTGCAAGAACTTTGCGCGGTCGTCGGCCAAACCGAGAACTCCTACTGATGCGCCGCCGGACTGTCTCCGGTGTTAGAGGTGAGCGGCGCGATGGGACGCGTCGTCTCTTCTTCGCTGATCGATTGCAACGGCGATTCCAGCGCAATCTGCAGCACCTGATCCATGGTATCCACGAAGTGCATCTTCATGGCGCTGCGCAGATTTTCGGGTACCTCCGCCAAATCCTTTTCGTTGTCCCGCGGCAGGATCACTTCAAACAATCCAGCGCGGTGCGCCGCCAGCAGCTTTTCCTTCAGCCCGCCGATGGGCAGTACTTTGCCGCGCAACGTGATTTCCCCGGTCATCGCCAGATCGCGGCGAACTGGAATCTTGCTGAGCGCGCTTGCGATAGCGGTCGCGATGGTAATTCCGGCGGAAGGCCCGTCTTTTGGAATCGCACCCTCCGGTACGTGCACGTGTAGGTCGAGCGTGCGGTAGAAATCGCGCGTCAGGCCAAGGCGGTGCGCTCTCGATCGAACATAGGAAAGAGCCGCCTGCGCCGATTCCTGCATGACGTCACCCAGCTTACCGGTCAGCGTCAGTTTGCCCTTGCCATCGACCACGGTCGCTTCCGTGCTGAGGATAGAACCACCCACTTCGGTCCAAGCCAGGCCGGTGACCAATCCCACTTCACTCTTCTCATGCGCCAGCGTGTCGCGGAACTTGATGACGCCCAGGAAGTCGGTGACATTCTCGCCGGTCACAGCAATGTTATAGTTCTCGCCTTCCTTGACTACCTTGCGCGCGACTTTGCGGCAAACGTTGCCGATTTCGCGCTCCAGGTTGCGCACCCCCGCTTCGCGGGTGTAAGCGCGAATCAGTGTGGTGATGGCGTCATCGGAGAACTTCACGTTTTTCTCCGACAGCCCAGCCTGCAGCATCTGCTTTTTCACAAGAAACTGCTTGGCAATCTCGACTTTTTCCTGCTCAGTGTAGCCGTGCAGCCGCAGCACTTCCATACGATCCTGCAGCGCCGGAGGAATCGTGTGCATCACATTGGCCGTGGCCACAAAGAAGACCTGCGACAGGTCATACTCCACGTCGAGGTAGTGGTCGACAAACATAAAGTTCTGTTCGGGATCGAGTACTTCGAGCAGAGCCGCTGACGGGTCGCCGCGGAAGTCCATCGACATTTTGTCGACTTCGTCGAGCATGAAGACCGGGTTCTTCGTGCCGGCTTTCTTCATCATCTGGATAATCTGGCCCGGCAACGCGCCGATGTAGGTACGCCGATGGCCGCGGATTTCGGCCTCGTCGCGCACGCCGCCCAGCGACATCCGGACAAACTTGCGTCCGGTGGCCTTGGCGATCGACATACCTAGCGAAGTCTTGCCCACCCCCGGAGGCCCAACAAAGCACAGAATCGAGCCTTTGGGATTTTTCACCAGCTGCCGCACGGCGAGAAATTCAAGGATGCGCTCCTTGATTTTCTCAAGCCCGTAATGATCTTCGTTCAGAACTTTCTCGGCGCGCGAGATATTCCGTATTTCCTTCGAGCGCTTCTTCCACGGCACGGCCAGCAGCCAATCGAGATAATTGCGGGAGACCGTGGATTCGGCCGACATCGGCGGCATCGCTTCCAGCTTTTTCAGCTCCTGCAACGCCTTGTCTTTCACGTCTTTCGGCATGCCCGCGGCATCGACCTTTTTCTTCAGTTCGTCGAATTCGCTCTTCTCGCCGCGGCCCAGTTCTTTTTGAATGGCCTTGATCTTCTCGTTGAGGTAATACTCTTTCTGCGCCTTCTCCATCTGCCGCTTCACGCGCGACTGGATGGTGCGATCCACATTCAGCTTTTCGATTTCAACGTCGAGGACGTCGGCGATCCGGTTCAGACGCTCCGACGGATCGAAGATCTCTAGCAGTTCCTGTTTTTCTTCGATGGAGAGTTGCAGGTTGGCCGCGATGATGTCAGTCAGCTTGGCCGGATCTTCCATCCGGACCGCCGAAATCATGGTCTCGTAGTTCAGCGCCTGGCAAAGCTTCACGTACTGCTCAAATAGCGTGGTCACGCGCTGCATGCCCGCTTCGATCTGGGCATTCATCTCGACGGGGTAGCGAGCGACCCGAACGTTCGCCTGCATATAACCATCGGCGTCGGTGGCCTGCAGCAACCTGCCGCGCTCAATGCCTTCGACCAGCACTTTAATGTTGCCGTCGGGCAGCTTCAGGCTCTGCACGATATTGACGATCGTCCCGACCTGATAGATCTCATTCGACTTGGGCTCGTCGATGGAGGCATCGTGCTGGGTGGCCAGGAAAATCTTCTTGTCGGCGGCCAGAGCCTCTTCCAGGGCGCGTACGCTGGACTCGCGTCCCACTACGAAGGGCGTCATCATGTACGGAAAGATGACCACGTCCCGTATGGGCATCATGGGCAGCTTCTTGCTTTCGAATTTTTCCTTGGATGTGGTCACTCAATCTCCCTGGGTTGACGCTGAATGACATTGCTGAACGACAATCGCCACGCGCCCTCTACACAGCCTACCTTCGGTAATCAGTTTACTACTCTTACAGGGGCCTTTGGCTATCCGGCCTTTTCCATCATCGAAAGGGAAGCATTCCGCTTCTCAACCATCTCCCTGGTGACTTCGAACTCCTTTAGTTTCTTCTGGCTGGGCAGATTGAACATCAAATCCAGCATGAGTTCTTCCAGGATCATGCGCAGGCCGCGAGCCCCGACTTTGCGCGCCATGGCCTGGCGGGCAATGGCGCGTAACGCCTCGTCGCTGAACTTCAACCGCACATTTTCGAACTCGAACAACCGCTGGTACTGCTTGACGATGGCATTCTTCGGCCGGGTTAGAATTTCGATCAGCGCGAATTCGTCCAGATCCTCCAACATGCCCATGACAGGTAGGCGTCCAACGAACTCGGGAATCAGGCCAAACTTAATCAAATCTTCCGGTTGCATTTCGCTCAGCAATTCGAAGTTGCGCTTGCTGCGCGCGACCACCGCTTCTTCCTTCTCTGCCTCTTCGCCGGCGCGGAAACCCAGTGACTTCTTTCCCACTCTCCGTCCGATAATCTTTTCCAGACCAACAAACGCCCCACCGCAGATAAACAAAATGTTTGTTGTGTCGACTGGGGTGAATTCCTGGTGAGGATGCTTGCGTCCGCCCTGCGGCGGAACGTTGGCGATGGTTCCTTCCAGAATCTTCAGGAGCGCCTGCTGCACGCCTTCTCCAGAAACATCGCGAGTGATCGATGGATTTTCATCCTTGCGCCCGATCTTGTCGATTTCATCGATGTAGATGATGCCCGTCTGGGCGCGGCTTACATCGCCCTCGGCCGCCTGCAGCAGCTTGAGGATGATGTTCTCCACATCCTCGCCCACATAGCCGGCCTCGGTGAGAGTGGTGGCATCGACGATGGCGAATGGCACATCGAGCATGCGGGCCAGCGTTTGCGCCAGAAGCGTCTTGCCGGTTCCAGTAGGGCCGATCAGCAGGATGTTCGACTTACTCAGTTCGATGCCGTCTCCCGCCGTCTTCTGACGGTTCATGAAAATGCGTTTGTAGTGGTTGTAAACCGCGACTGCCAGCTTTTTCTTGGTCTGCTCCTGCCCGATGACGTACTCATCGAGGAAAGTTTTTACTTCCTGCGGTTTAGGCAGTTGATTGGGCGCGGGGGCCTGCGGAGTCGCAGTGCGATCATCTTCCAGGATCGAATTGCACACCGCTACACACTCATCGCAAATATAGGCGCGGGGATAATCGCTGGGCGACGAGATCAGTTTCGCTACCGCGTCCTGCGACTTGTGGCAGAACGAACAGCGCAAAATCTCGTCGGAGCCTGACTTGGTTTTCACTCGGCTCTACTCCTTCAATATTCGTTCGGTATGACTTTGGGCCCCGCCTACTTCGACCCTTCCACTGCCGCTTTCGCGCTAGTCCGGTGTCAGGGTTCAAGCGCGAAGGCCGATCATACCGCTTTTGCGGTCTTATAGATGATATCGTCTATGATTCCGTATTCCTTAGCCTGCTGCGCGTTCATGATGAAATCGCGCTCCACGTCCTTTTCCACTTTGTCGAGTTTCTGGCCGCTGTGCTTCGAGAGTAACTGGTTTGTAATCTCACGCATACGGAGAATTTCACGGGCGTGAATGTCGATGTCCGTAGCCTGCCCCGACAATCCACCCATCGACGGCTGGTGAATCAGAATACGGGAATTCGGTAGAGCCAGTCTCTTCTTGGGTTCGCCAGCCGCTAGCAGTAATGCCGCCATCGACGCCGCCTGCCCCACGCACAACGTCATGACATCATTCTTCACATACTGCATGGTGTCATAAATCGCCATGCCCGCCGTGATCGATCCGCCGGGCGAATTCACGTACAACTGGATATCCTTCTCCGGATCCTCCTGGGCGAGAAACAACATTTGCGCGATCACTAGATTGGCAATGTTGTCGTCAATCGGCGTCCCAATAAAAATAATGTTATCCCGCAGCAGACGGGAATAAATATCGTAGGCGCGTTCTCCACGCCCAGTCTGTTCAATCACCATCGGTACCAGCATCATTTGCGGATCATTTGGTTTCATTGTCTACCGGACCTGTCACCGGAACTGCCACACTCCGCCCCGAAAAAACATTTTCGCCGTTCGGGGAGGGTCGAAAGTGTCCGCGCCGTTTGATAGCTACGCGGACTGGTGATAAAGAAAATCGAGGGTCTTTTCGCTGCGGATTCTCATCCGGATTCTATCGAGGCCCCCATCCTCTGTCAAACGAACTCGCACTGCCTCTGACGTTTGTTTCGACTGTTTTGCCAGAGCGTCAATCTCCCGGTTCACTTCCTCGTCGCTGACCTCGATTTTTTCCAGCTCGGCAATTCGTTCGAGCAGCAACGAAGACTTCACATCGTGGATTGCCTGATCCCGTTGGCCCGCCCTTAGCCGGGGCAGGTCCATCTTCTTCAGGTCTTCCATCTTCATGCCCTGCGCGGCCAGTGCTCGCAGACCGCGTTCCAGGCGCAGATCGATCTGGCGGTCCACCAAAGACTCGGGCACTTCAAAATCATTATGCTTCACCAGATCGGCGACCAGCTTGTCCTTCGCCGCATGTTCCGCCGTGTGGCGCTTTTCCGCTTCCATGTTCTCGCGAATCTGCTTGCGCACCTGGTCCAGACTGGAGAACTCACCGAGCTCTTTGGCGAAATCATCGTTCAGTTCAGGCAAGCTCTTTTGCTTGATTCCATTTACCTTCACCGTATAAACAAAGGTCTTGCCCGCCAAGCGCTTGTCGGAAATGTCTTCTGCATAACTCACGTCGAAGGTGCGCTCTTCTCCCGCGAATGCGCCAGTGAGATTCTGCGAAAACTCCGGCACCGTATTCTTGCCGCCGATTTCGATCAGCACGTCATCCATGTGAACCGGATTCGCGCTGGCCGCTTCCGCCTCGGTCGCGTCCTTGGGCTTCCCGTCCATGGAAGCCTGTGCGAAGTCGCCTTCGGCCAGGGCGCGGCCTTCCACCGTGGTGTAGGTTGCATGCTGTTCGCGCACGCTGTTGAGAGCCTGTTCGACTTCCTCGTCGGTGACCGAAATCTCAGGTTTGTCGGCGCGTAAATCCTTATAGCCTTCAACCTGGATCTCAGGCAAAACCTCGAAGCTGGCCTTGAAGCGCAGCGGCTCGCCATCATGCATGTGCAGATCGGTGACGCGGGGCTGCGAAACCGGAATCAGGCCCTGTTTTTCGGCTTCCCTGCGGAAGTATTTCGGGACCAGCGCCTCGATCACATCATTCTTCAGGCCATCGCCGAAGCGCTGGCGAATGATGGAAGCGGGCACATGTCCGGCGCGAAAGCCAGGCAGCCGCGCACTCTTCTGATAGCGCTGAATCTGCGACTCGGTTTCGCGTGCAACTTCCGCCGCTGGGATCTCGACTGAGATCTCCCGCTTGATATCCTTCTGGTTCGGTTCGATTTTGGCCGCGTCTGTAGTTTCTGTGGGGCTCACGTTTCGCCTTTCACAACCGCCGCATCCGGATGTTCCGTCGAGCCAGGCTCCGTGGAAATTGGAACCCGAACCGAATTTATGCGGCGTTCACTTGAGTGTAAAGACAGAAGGAGAGGACCGTCAAACGCACGCATGCAATTCGCCTTGCATTCTACCTGTGTTTTCCCGTCCCGGCAGTGATCGGGATTCGAGATCAGGCAATAATCTGTCGCAAGGCTGAGGAAAGATGGTCGGAGAGTCGATCGCTCTTGGAGACAACATCTGCCACGCCTGCCTCCAAAGCCGTTTTCACAAGTTCGCTCGATGCATGCATCGTGAACATCAGCATCGCCGTCCGCGGAGCTACATCCCTTATGCGGAGCGCGGCCTCAAGCCCGTTCATCACAGGCATTTGAAAATCCAGGATTACAATGTCGGGGCGAAGTTCTTCCACTCTCTCCACCGCCTCTTTTCCGTTTTCGGCCTCGCCGCACACTTCCCAATGCAAACTCCCGTCGATCCACAAACGCAGAGAGCGGCGAATCAAGCGGCTATCATCGACAATGAGAATCCTGTGTTTCATCTGCCAGCTCAATTCGCCCTTGGCAGGCTTCTGGCCGGGCCACGTCGTACAGAGCGACGGACGGCTTCGAGGAAGGGTGATCTAACCCTAGTCGGCTGGCCCACGATGCGCCATACCGTTGATACCGTACGCTAGCGCACATATATGTGACCAATTTCCGTACAGTTGCAACCTGCGCTCTGCGGGATGCTGTGTTTATTAGATGATCGCCATCTGCGATAAGCTGTACTACGACCACGCATGACAACGACACACTCTACTGCGAAGCCTCGCTGGCTCACGGTGCTTCACGACGAAGTCGTCGCTTGCACCCGCTGTCCGCGCCTGGTTGCGTATCGCGAACAAGTAGCCCGCGAGAAGCGCCGGGCTTACCGCGATTGTGAATATTGGGGCAAACCTGTGCCCGGCTTCGGCGACCCCGATGCCCGAGTGCTCATCCTCGGCCTGGCCCCCGGTGCTCATGGCTCCAACCGCACTGGGCGCCCCTTCACCGGCGATGCTTCCGGCAAGTTCATGTTTCCCGTTTTGTACGAAACCGGATTTGCCACCCAACCCAATGCCACTGATCGCAACGACGGGCTCACGCTGAAGAATCTGTACATCACCGCCGCCGTCCGCTGCGCTCCCCCCGCCAATAAGCCGACGCCGCAGGAACTCGCCCAGTGCTCTCAGTTTCTGGATCGGGAGATTGCTGGATTACAGAGGGTGAAGGTGGTGGTTGCACTGGGCAAGATCGGCTTCGGCGCTTATCTCAACCATCTGAAACGCCGCAATCTACTTCCGAGCCGGCAGCCCTATCTCTTCAAACACGGCGCCAGTTACGGGTTACCCGATGGTAAGGTGTTACTAGCCTCCTACCATCCCTCGAATCAAAATACGCAGACCGGCAAGCTGACGCGCCGGATGTTTGTGGAGATCTTTAAAGAGGCGGCAAGACTTGCCGATGATTAAGTTGAGGCGCCGTCGGGGCCGGATCGCTGCACCTACCCCATTTGGGGTCACAGTTCACAAAACCGGGTCACGAGCCGGGGCGGCGCCTTTCTTAATTATTCGACTCGAGCTTCTTAGCGGTCGAGCCGCTCGCGCCACGCGAGCTAAGTTGGAAGCCGACCATCACCGGTTCCGGTTCCAGCCGAACGCCCCAAATTTCTTCCACGCGATGCTGAATCTGATCTTTCAAGGCTAGAACCTCGGCAGCGGTGGCTCCGCCGCGATTCACGATGGCCAGAGCGTGCTTGCTCGAGATGCCGGCGCGGCCCATGCCGTAGCCTTTTGCGAAGCCGGAATGCTCCACCAACCATGCCGCAGAAACTTTCTTATGGGTCTCAAGGGCGGGATAGCTGGGTACATTTAATCTTCGCGCGGCTGCCCGCACCTTCAACGCATCGTGCTCGTCTTCCGAGAGCACGGGATTCTTGAAGAAGGAGCCCGCACTTAAGCAATCCGGATCACCTTCCACGAGCAGCATCCCCTTCAGCGCACGGATGTGGCGCACGGCTTCGCGGGTTTCGTTGAGGTCAGGGCTGGTTTCGCGTCCTGCAAAGTGCCGCTTCAGGTCGGCATAATTGATGCACGGTTTACCCTCCGGAGTTAGCGCGTAGCGCACGCGTAGAACGATGAACCTCCCACGTTCGCTAGTGTTGAAGATGCTGGCCCGGTAACCGAATCCACAAGCCTCCCGGCAGAGTTCACGCACCTCGCCATCTCGCAAATCGAGCCCTTGTACCGATGCAATTGTTTCGGAGACTTCCTGTCCGTAGGCGCCGACATTCTGCACCGGAGTTCCGCCCACGCTGCCGGGAATGCCGCTCAAACACTCAACGCCGGCGCAGTGTGCCATCACAGATCGAGAAACAAATCGATCCCAGGACTCGCCGGCCCCCACGTCGAAAACAACTTTGCCTGCTTCATCTGAAGCCGAAGATCGATCGATTCCTTGAATCGCAATTTTCAGCACCAGTCCCGGCCAGCCGGTGTCCGCTACCACCAGATTGCTACCGCCGCCAAGAACGAACAAAGGCAGACCGCGCGAGCGCGCCAAGGCAACCGCTTCCTGCGCTTCCCCAACATCCCGGGCCTCGACGAAGTACCTCGCCGGCCCCCCAATCCTGATGGTGGTCAGCGGAGCGAGCGAAATGTTCTCCTGCAGCTGCACAATCCATTTTCATCTTACACACGGGTTGAGGCGCGCGCTCACGAACGGAGATAACGTTTGGTCGTGTCCGTTGAGCCAATGTAGAGCAAACAGAATTCTTCAGTTCGTGGGCAGGCTCACGCCTGAGAAGCGTTGGCACGCATCCAACAATCTCTCCTGCCGCTCCTCATCGCGGGCACCGGCGATCGGCGCGCGAGGCCGCATGTGATAGAAATACTCTCCCGTGACCTTCGCGGCCGGGTCATCGCTGACCGCGAGCCACACCTGCGTGCGATGCCCCGCATCCAAGTCATCGGGCGCCCCTGCCCCTCCCATCTTGGTTGCTACCCAGCCGGGCTCAAGCGCATTCGAGAGCACGTCCGGCCAGCGGCGCGCGATGGCGAACGCCAGAAGCACATCGTGCAGCTTGGTATCGGAGTAAGCCTGTTGTCCCTGCCACGGGCGGTGCTCCCAAGCCAGATCCTTGAGGCTGGCATCGCCGCTCTTGTGCAGGCCGGAACTCAGATAGACCAGTCGCTCCGGCTTCTGAATTAATGCGGTCAGGATGTACGGGGCGAGCGTGTTGACGGCAAATACCTGGGGCAAGCCGTCTTCGGTCGCGATGCGCTGAGGTTCTCTGTAGCCAACACCTGCATTGTGGATCACCCCATCGAAGAAGCCGAGCGCGTTGACCTGTTCCGCGACTTTGCGGGTTTGAGCGATGCTCGTCAGATCTCCAATGACGACCGTTTCCGCTCCCGGAACGGCGGACAATGCGTCCTGCCCTCGCCGTTGGCTGCGGGCGTGCAGAGCTACGTCATGGCCTTGATCGATCAGGAGTTGTGCGGCCATGCGGCCGAGTCCGTCAGAGGAACCTGTGATAAATACGCGCGCCATTACTCCTTGCCTCTCGATGCCTTTTTGTTTGATCGGCTATTCATGCCCACGAGCGGAGGGTTGTTCCCTTTGCGCTTGCCTCTCAAAGTAGAAGGCTATGCCCAGAGCCAGAATGACTGCGGCGATGCCGAGCAGTGTCAGACCTGAAACACGGTCCGGCTCCAAGATGATGACTTTTCTCGCCATCGCAATCAGGGCCACCTCCAGGACTAACCTAACCCGAATCGCATCTGTCTTGACATATACCTTCAACGTCTCCAGTAGCTCTACCCCGATAAGAACCAGCAAGAAAAACGCGAACATATCGAGAAGATCTTGTACCGGGATAAGAAATCGCGGAGGCTTCCACACCTCTTCCGCAATCTCGACCCCTAGATGCACGGTTGACAGCGCGACAACAAGGATCAGGAGGACGGCAAGGGCGAGGGCAATGAACTTCTGAGCTTTGGTCAGGAGGGTTTCCATTGTCATTCCCCTCCAATGATGCGCCTTTGTGGTCACAGGGCTCGAAGAAAATCTCAACTCAGCTCGTACTGAGGGATGCACGAACTCATGAGGCTTGATACAGGCATGAGTGTATTAGGGACTGATCGCATCGGCAGGGCGTCCGGCTTGTCACAGTTGAAAAGTATGGTGGAGGCGGCGGGAGTCGAACCCGCGTCCGAAAATGTTACTGGTCAAGAGACTACATGCTTATTCGCGTTCATGCCCCAGGCATTAGGCGTTTCCACCCTACCCAGGACGTTCGCGGCCCACGCTCAGAACGGACAAGAAACGCTAGCCGCTAGCCTGTGATCTTGACCTCCCCGCCCAGACGTAACGGGGAAGAGCAGCCCTCTGTGTGACGCTCGCTCACCGCCCAAGGGCGAAGCGGTGGAAAGCGGCTGCCTAACTAATTAGGCTGCGTATGCCATTTGTTGATTGGCAATTATCATTTTGCTCACGATTACGGGTGTGTGCACCCCGGCATGCCTCTTGGCCGCAAGCATCTCCGTCGAAGCCGTGACGCCCCCACTGGTGGGATTGGCCGTACTCAAAGAACTACTTCCAGACTAGGGTTCTTGCTACCGGAAGTCAAACTGTTAGATCACGATTCGCACTTCGAGGCTTCAGCTCCGCACAAGCTGGAAAGTCAAATTGATTCCTGTATTTGCCAATGTAAAGAACTGAATAAATTGCCTTGACATGATTAATTTAATTAATATATAACTTAATTAACTTAATATCCGGACATGGAAGAGATCAATGAAACTTCGACTGACTGGCAAGACTTGACCCACCTGACCCATGGCCAGCGAATCGTGGTTGAGCGGGTGCGGCTTGCGGACAAGGACATCGCCATTGAAGGCAGCTTTGAGCTTCCCCAATTGGCTCAACTAGGGCTGGAAGACCAGATCTTCATTATCGCCTTCGTCCGTTCTCACGGATCCATTAAGGAGATGGAGCGGACCTTCGGCGTCAGTTATCCCACGATCAAATCGCGGCTCACCAGGATCGCTGGAAGTCTGGAGTTTGTGGAGACAAATCCCACGGCGTCGAAGAGTGAAATTCTGGATCGGCTGCGACGGGGAGAAATAACGGCGGAGGATGCGATCCGGGAGATGGAGGCATTGCCATGATTCCGTTGGTGGCGGTGGTTAGTCTGCGCGGCCGGGAGAGCCGTACGCTCCGGGTATGGGTCCCGCTAATCCTATTGTGGTTATTGCTGGTGCCGTTGGCGGTGTTGCTATCGCCGGTTATTTTCATCGTTTGTCTCGTCTGTCGGGTGAACCCCTTCCGCGCGTTTTCGGTTGGATGGCAAATTCTGCGCGCGCTGAATGATACCGAGGTTGAAATCGAGCATCGCAGCGCCGGAGTCTCGATTTGTGTTTTCTAGGAGTAAGAATATGAATGAACATCGTCGTCAGATATTGCAGATGCTCTCCGAGGGAAAAATCAGCGCCGACGAGGCAGAACGACTGATCTCGGCGCTTGAAGAGCGCCCCTCCGCTGGGTCGTCACAAAATGTTTCCGAGTCGGCAACGAAAGCTCGGCCAAAATATCTTCGCGTCCAGGTGGATTCTGAAGAAGCCGGTCATGAAGGCCCCACCAAAGTGAACGTCCGGGTTCCCATGCAATTGTTGCGCGCAGGAGTGAAACTGGCAGGTCTGATTCCGGCGCAAGCCCTGCACCGCGCAAACCAGGCCATTCACGCGCAAGGCATACCGTTCGATCTGAGCCAGATCAAGCCTGAAAACCTGGAAGATTTGATCGATCAACTCAGCGATTTAAGCGTCGACGTCGATCAGAAGGATCGCGAAGCAAATGTGAAAGTCAGGGTGTTCTGCGAGTGAACGAGCGAAAGCCCTGATCCGGTGCTCAGCAGCTCGCAAGTTTAGCTTCGAGCCTCGCCCTCACCTCCGGCCACTCCGCATCCAGAATGCTGAAGTACACGGTATCGCGCACCCGGCCTGTCCAAGTGATCAGATGTTTGCGCAACGTACCTTCCTCTCTTGCGCCGATGCGTAGAACCGCGTTGCGTGATTTCTGATTCAAGGCATCGGTTTTCAATTCGACGCGCATACACTGCCAGACTTCGAATGCGTGACGCAGCATGAGATATTTCGCTTCCGTGTTGACGGCGCTGCGCTGCCACGCTGGCGCGATCCAGGTGGAACCGATCTCGACTCGGCGATTGGCGCGATCGATATTCATGAAGCGAGTGCTGCCGATTACTCGTCCTGATTTGCTTTCGACTGTGGCGAACACGACTGACTCACCACGCTCCTGCTCGCCCAGCGCCTTCTCAACCAGATGTTCGAAGTCTTCGATCGTCTTCATCCGATAGGGAATCCATTGAAAGATGCCGTCGAGCGCATCCTTGGCGGCTTGCCAGAACAGCTCCGCATGCTCGCGGCGAATTGGTTCGACGCGGACTACGGAGCCTTGCAAGGTCACGGGAGTTACGATGTGGAGCGGGGTCACGATCGAGGTCATCGCATTTCCTTTCTCGCCGGGCATGCGTACCATTATCTTGCATCTCGCGATCACCTACGGGCATCTGAACTATGACTTCTGGAAACCCGCTGCAAAAGCACGGTGTTGACCCACGATGATCTCATCCGTCCAACACGATACAAGCCCATGTTGTCAGGAGTGTTGCCGGTGAAATCGCAGTGTCTTCCCTTCGCCCAAATCCCGCACACCACGCGACTTTTCACTGACCTCCTCTCTTATTCCCCCAACGTTCGGCCCTTCTATCCGCACTCCCCGCATTTTGGCGAATGGTTTCATGCGGAAGCTTCCGCGCTGCAGTACGAACCTTCCCGACGCGAGCGCGTCAGCGCGATTCTCGAACGCCAGAATGCATCGTGGGATGCTTCGCCGCAGACTTTCGCCAATCTTGGGCGCCTGCGATGCGGTGCGGCCGCAATTGTGACCGGGCAACAAGTAGGCCTCTTCGGCGGACCCATGTTCTCTATTTACAAGGCGCTAACCGCGGTTAAGTTGGCGGAGGAAGCTGCCGCCGCCGGCGTTGAGGCCGTGCCCGTCTTCTGGCTCGCCACCTACGATCACGATCTCGCAGAAGTTAATCACGTCTCGATGCCCGGGCCCGACTATCGGTTGCGGACGCTGACGACCTCCAGTCACAGTATTCCGGGCGCTCCGGTGAGTGCAGTGCGTTTGGGAGATGAGATCCTTCCAGTCGTGGAGGAAGCCGCGTCGCTGCTGGGAGAATCTGAAGCCCTGCAATTTCTGCGCGAGTCCTATCGTCCCGGCGAAAGCCTGGGCACGGCCTTCGCGCGATTTTATGCCCGTCTGTTCGCCGCATGGGGTGTGATTCTTCTCGACGCTTCCGATCCTGAACTGCATCGTGTCGCGGCTCCTATCTATCGGGCGGCGGTCGAGCAATCATCGGAAATCGATGACGCCCTGCTGGCTCGCGGACGAGGCCTTGATGCCGCCGACTATCACCAGCAAGTGAAAGTTACTTCGTCATCTGTTCTTGTGTTCACATTGCAGAACGGCGTGCGTACGCCGATTCAACGACGCGCCAGCGGGGGCGCCGCGGAATTTGTGATCGGTAGTGAAGCAGCCGCGGAAAAGCTGTCGTCCGCCGAACTCCTGGATCGCATCGCAGCAGCACCCGAAAAATTTAGTCCCAACGTCCTTTTGCGACCCGTGGTGCAAGACTATCTTTTGCCCACGCTTGCTTACGCCGGAGGCGCCGCCGAAGCCGCCTACTTTGCGCAGGCGGGGGCGGTCTACGAAAAAATTCTAGGCCGCGTGACGCCGATCGTCCCTCGTTTTTCCGCGACTCTGGTCGAGCCCAAAGTACAGCGCTGGCTACGGCAATATGGAATCGCCGCGTCGGAGGCATTCCGCGGTCCCGAAGCGCTGCGCCTCGCCTTGGCCGCGCGCACTTTACCAGCAGGTTTACAGGAGGCCTTCGACCGCGCGAACAAATCTGTGGAAGAATCTTTTTCCAGCCTGCACGAAGCTCTGGCCAAACTCGATCCCACGCTCGTCGACGCCAGCCAGACGGGCGCCTCAAAGATGCGCTACCAACTGGATCGCCTCCGGGAACGCGCCATGGCCGCGGAATTGAAGCGCAGTGAGGTGGTCAGCCGCCACGCCGAAGCATTGAGCGAGGCTCTTTATCCTAACGGCGCTCTGCAGGAGCGTGGAGTCGCTGCCGTTTACTACGTTGCTCGCGATGGGATTGAACTTCTGAAGAATCTCCACGACTGCATGCACACCGACTGCCTTGACCATCAGGTTGTAGAGCTGTAGGCAAATTATTCCGCCTGATTTTTTCGGTGCTAACGGCTCTCGCTGGTCGCCAGGTACGTTCCCAGCCCAATCATAATCGCGCCCGTTATCGTTCTCTGCCTGCGCCGGAACACCGCCGACGAGCGAATCTTTTTTCCCAACGGCCCTGCCAGCAAGATGACGATCAGATCTGCCGAGGTATTCAGCACTACCGAGACCGTGCCTAGCAGCACAAACTGAAGGAAGACATGTCCGGCGCTGCGATTGACGAACTGCGGGATGAACGAAAGAAAAAACAGTGCTGTCTTGGGATTCAGCACTTCCGTTGCAACGCCCTGCCAGAGCGGGTTTCGACTGGCCACACCGGTCGCTGTGGGAAGATTATCCGCGGACAATGCCTCCGCCTTCCGCGCGTCCAGGATCATCCTTACTCCCAGAAAGCACAGATAAGCCGCCCCTACATACTTCACGGCGGAGAATGCAAAGGCCGATCGGGCCAGGATGACGGAAACTCCCAGCGCTGCCGCAAAAACGTGAACCGTGCCTCCGAGGAATGTTCCCAGCGCCGAAAGCACGCCTTCGCGTTTTCCTCCCGCCAGACATCGGGCCAGCACGTACAGCATTCCTGGCCCAGGCGCGACTGCCAGCAATACTGCGGCACCGAAAAACAACAATAACCGTGTGGAATCGAACATGATGGCGAACATTCTACTTGAGGACGCTAACGCTGCAGCCACTCCTCGAGCTCTTCCAAGGATTCCACTCTTGGCTCCTGCCGGTCCCGGTAGGCTCCAGAAACATCAAACAGCACGGCTTGCATGCCTGCGTTACGGGCTCCCACATAGTCCACCGAGTAAACGTCGCCCACGTATAAGCTATCGTCGGCGCGTGCGTTCATGGTCTTGAGGGCTACCTCAAAGATCTCCGGACGCGGCTTCTCGAAGCCCACGATTCCTGAATCTGTAATGCTCTCGAAGGACTCTGCAATTCCGCAGCGCGAAAGAACATTCTCGATCTGGCCGTCGGCGTTCGAGATCACGGCGATGCGGTGTTGGGCTGCGATTCGATCGAGAGCCCCGCGGGTACCTGGCAGAATCTGATCCCAGTTCGCGGACCTCTGCGTATTCTGCACCAGTTCGCCTACCAGCCCGTCGGGGTTCTCATCGAGGTCTTTGAGCAGGCAAGTGTGAAATATCCACCAGAAGCCGTGATCAACCCGGCCGCTCTGTACGTCCCGATCAAATTCAGCTTTTGTCCTGCGCTCCAGCGCTCGCCACTGTTCAAGCGTGGGATGACGATCGCTCCGGAGCGGGGCCAGCATCTTCGCCCGGTTCGGAAACAGCAGGGTATTACCGACATCGAAAAAAACTACACGCCGATCAGCCATCTTTCCATCTTATCGAAACTTTCAGCCAAGGCGCGCCGGGCCCCAACTGGATCGATGCCCCCGGCGCAGGAAAAAAGCCGTTGTTCGCGGTGACGCTTGTTCCGTGACCGGAGCCGGGAAAAAATGTAATATCCAATCCATCGTTCCAGGGACGAGGGCGTCCCTGGCCGGGGATTCGGGCGTTCTATGGCTCTTCCTCTAACCAGCAAGGTGGTCGCAGGCGCGGCGCGGACCAAGTTCGCGGTCTCGATGTACAACCTCGCCCACGCCCCGTTTCTTGCAGCCCTCGTGCTCCTTCAACGTCATTCCAGCCGCCGTAACGACGTCTACAACATTCTTTGGGCGGTCGTGTTTGGCTTCGCCACCATCAATATTCTCAGCCTCGCGGCGCGGCGGTTCGAGCCCAATCGCCGCGGCCTCACCTTCGGGGAGTTGATGGCCGTGCTCATTGTCCTGCTCTCCATCTTCCTGCTCGGCTGGGAACTGCTTAGCGTGTTTCGCATCTTCCCCATTAAAATTCAGCGCTGAGCGCGGCGTTCTGTTTTTGGGGTATGATTCGCACAATGGCGAAGAATCCTCCTAACTTCGAAGTCACCTGCCCCTGCTGCAGCGCACTGTTGAAAGTAGACACGGAAACCCGCTCCGTGATCGCCCATACAGCAGCAGTGAAGCCCCGAATGTTTAACGATATGGAAGACGCAGCCCGCGCCATGAAGGAACAGGACACCCGCCGCGAATCCATCTTCCGGCAATCGGTCGAAGCGCAGAAACATGCCTCCGAACTGCTGGAAAAGAAGTTTCAGGAGGCGGTCAAGAAAGCCAAGGAATCGCCTGACACAGGCAAGCCCATCCGCGATTTCGACCTGGATTAATAGACCTTTGTTCGTCCGGTAGAATCGAACGCCATGCCGATTCGTCCATTGCTTCTCGGCCACCGTGGCGCGAGGGCCGAAAAGTCCATCCCTGAAAACACGCTGGTTTCTTTCGATTGCGCGCTGGCCCAGGGATGCGATGGCTTTGAATTCGACGTGCGACTCTCGGCCGATGGACAGCCGGTGATTTGCCACGATACCAGGGTCCACGGCTTTGAGATCGTGCAGACTTCGTCTAACCAATTAGCCCTGCCGACTCTCCGGGATGTCCTGAAGCGCTACCAATCCTCTGCCTTCCTCGATATCGAACTGAAAGTTTCAGGATTGGAGGCCATCATGCTGAAGCTATTGCACACCTATCCCCCGGCCCGCGGATATGTAGTTTCTTCATTTCTTCCTGAAGTGTTGCAGGTCATTCATGGCACGGATGCAACTATCCCGCTTGGCCTCATCTGCGAAACGCGCGCCCATTTCGGTGTTTGGTCCCAGCTACCGATCAATTATGTAATCCTTCAGCAAAACTTGGCTCGGCAGAATGTCATCACGAAGATTAAGGACTCAGGCAAGAAGTTATACGTATGGACGGTGAATTCCACCACAGACATACGCCGATTGGCTGACCGTGGCGTGGACGGCATTATCTCCGACCACCCCCAGCGCCTCGCCCGCGTATTTGCCGCGTCGATCGAAGCGCAGAAATAAATCTGGAAAAGTCGGTCTTTGAGAAATCCTGCGGCAGCGCGAGTCGCATTAGTCCGCGGCTGCTTCGAACGTAGCAGTGCCCGGTCGAACTGGACGCAGAAAAGCGGCGCGCTCCATTTCGAAGGCTTCCAGGTTGGCGCCCATCGTAAGGTCATTCCAGCCGAGAACGGCTCCGATGCGCAGCGCGGCTTCGCGGCTGCACGATTCTGACCAGCACGCGCCCAGCGCCACCGGCACACGGCGCAGCAGAACATCGGCCAGCGTTACCGCGAACTCTCTGCGATACGCTTCCACCACTTCTGCAATCACGTGCGAAGTATGCGGACAGATCGGCGCCCGCAGTTCGGCACTCACCAACGCCATGCGGGCAATATCCGCGGCACGTTTTCCGTGCCACTCGAGCATGCCTCGCGCCGATTCTTCGCTTACAGCCCCGATCCGCGCAATCTCCAGCACGGCATCGTCCAGCAACGGATCAAGCGCAGGTCCCGGCCCCAGAGCAATCGGATTCGGTTCCGTGGCTTGCAATCCGATGGTTCGCGCACATTCGCGGGCCAATGACGCCGCAGTCGTCAACTTCCCGCCGATGACGGAGATCATCCGCGCCGCTCCATCGTCTGTATGATCGTGCAAGATGTGCCGCCGGGTCACCGCGGAAGGCCGATTATCTGGCGAGTACGGCAGAGGCCGAACTCCGGCAAATGCGTGCTTCACACTCTGTGCCGAGATCTTCGCCCTGGGAAACAGTTGTGCCACGGAGCGCACCAGATAATTGATTTCGTCCGGCGACGGCACTGTCTTTCCTGGATCGCCGCTGTCGGCAACTTCCGTCGTGCCCACCAGAATCTGATCATTCCACGGCAAAACAAAAAACGGACGGCCATCCGCCGCTTCGCTATAAACCGCAGCATTCGGCGGACCCGAAAAGCGCGCCAATACGATGTGGGAGCCTCGCACCCCGCCCACCATAGGTTTCGCCATGCGGATGGAAGATCGCTGGCATACCCGGTCCGCCCATGGCCCGCTGCAGTTAATCACCCAGCCGGCATCGACGCGTTCGTCGCGGCCCCTGATCTGGTCGCGCAACAGCACTCCATGCACCCGCCCGTGGGCTACATCAACTGCCAGCGCCTCGGTGTGATTGCGGACGATCGCCCCCGCGTCCACCGCCTCCAGCAGCCATTCCGCAACCAGCCTTTCGGGAAATTCGCATTGCGCATCTTCGTAATTGAAGAACGACCACCGGTGCCCAGCGTCCAGCGCCCGTTCCAGGCGCTTCAATTCCATTTCAGTCGTTCCTGAACTCGACGTTTTTCCCGCCATGCGTTGGTAGAGCCACAACCCCGCGCGCACCTGCATCGCGCTGCGTTGGCTGGTTTCGTTCAAGAGCAGCAGGAAGTGCATGGGATGCACGAGATGTGATTTTTCGCGCAGCAATCTCTCGCGCTCGCGCAGTGACTCCCGTACCAGACTCAGTTCCCCATGCTCGAGATAGCGCAGGCCACCGTGAATGATGCGTGTGGAACGACTGGTTACTCCTGAGGCGAAGTCGTTCTGCTCGACGAGCAGCGTGTGCTTTCCCGCCCGGGCACACTCCCGCGCAATCGCGACGCCATTGATGCCACCGCCAATCACCACCACGTGAAAGTGCTGGCCTTCCAGGCTTGCCCGCGGATTTGCCGCTAATACCATTTGGATAGATCGAACACCACAGTAACTGCTCACAAGGTTACTAAAACCGGTCTCGCCCGCATGCACTGCGACCGGTAGAGTGTGCATTGAGTCTTTTGCAAGGAACAGGTCACCTTGGTGCTGCAACCCGCTGTGTCCAAAAGTCGTGATGCAGTGCCGAAAGTGCTGAAATCACTATCCAAAAGCAACCGGCCCGCTGCGCTTGCGGCCGGGCCGGCATCTATAAGGACCCCTTTATCTATGCGGCCTTCCGGGCGGCCTTTCCGCTGGCGTTGGCACCTTTGGAGAACAAATCGATCATCTCGCGATTAGAGGCCGAAATGTCGTCCGGCTTGCGGCTCGTGATTACGCCGTTACTCAAAACTACTTCTTCGTCCACCCATGTGCCGCCCGTACTTCGGATATCCGTCTTCGTAAAGCGTAGGGGACGCGCGTTGCTCGTATTGAGGCGGCTCGTTTAAAGTGGATGCAAATGTCCACCACTGGCGAACGTTTCGAGCGCGCAGTTGCCATTATGGAACGCCTGCGGGCTCCCGGAGGCTGCCCCTGGGATCGCGAGCAGACGTTCGATTCCATTAAGCCCTACACGCTGGAAGAGGCCTACGAAGTTCTCGAGGCGATTGATAATCGCGATTGGAATGAACTTCCTGGCGAACTGGGTGACCTGTTGCTGCAAGTGCTCTTCTATTCGGAAATGGGTAAAGAGCAAGGAACATTCTCCATCGATGACGTTCTGGATCGACTGTCGAACAAGCTTGTCAACCGGCATCCTCACGTGTTTGGAGACGCGAAAGCCGACACCTCCGCCGACGTGAAACGCAACTGGGAAGCGCTGAAGGTCGAGGAAAGAAAGAAGCGCTTTGCGCAAAGTGCAGAGGCAGCAGAAGAAGCGGCGATCGACGACGCCCCGTCTTCCATCCTGGCTGGAATATCTTCCTCGATGCCCGCATTGCTGGAGGCGCATAAACTCAGTTCGCGCGCCGCGCAGGTTGGTTTCGACTGGCCCCACATCGAAGCTTTGTTCGACAAACTTGCCGAGGAGACCGACGAACTCCGCGAGCATCTGCAAGAGTTTCCCGCTCCCGGTCCGCGCCCGGAGGGCCATGGCATCGCCGGATCGGGGCGTCAGGCCATTCCAGGAGGCTTACGGGAGCGAATGGAAGAAGAGGTCGGAGATCTTTTTTTTGTACTGGTCAACATCGCCCGCTATCTGGCGCTCGATCCTGAATCCGCGCTCCGCAAGATGAACCGCAAGTTTCGCCGCCGCTTTCAATGGATGGAGGGACAACTTTACGAGAAAGGGATGACTCTCGAACGCGCGTCGATGGATGATCTCGAGTCCCTTTGGCAGCAGGCCAAGCAAAGGGAGCGGCCAGCGTGAGCCCGGATTCCATCGTGATTCGCCGCTGCCACGGCCTCGATGAACTGAAGGCGTGCGTGGCCTTGCAAAAAGACGTGTGGAATTTCACCGACGCCGAACTGGTTCCCCTGCGCATGTTTGTCGTGGCGGAGAAAGTCGGCGGGCAGGTGATGGGCGCCTTCAAGGGCAACGAAATGGTGGGCTTTGCGCTTTCGGTGCCTGGCACGCGCTCCGGCCATATCTATCTGCACTCGCACATGCTCGCCGTACGCAAGGAGTACCGCAACAGCGGGCTGGGCCGCCGGCTTAAGCTGCTGCAACGCGAAGACGCCCTGGCACGCGGCATTGAGTTGATCGAGTGGACCTTCGATCCCCTAGAGATAAAGAACGCCTATCTGAATATCGAGAAGCTGGGAGCGATCGCGCGCCGCTACAACATCAATCAGTATGGAATTACGTCGTCGCCCCTGCAAGGCGGACTGCCGAGCGACCGTCTGATCGCCGAATGGTGGCTGAAATCCAGGCGAGTGGAAACTTTGCTGGCGACGGGCAAGGTCCTGGCATCCAAGCAAAAGCTAACAATCGAAGTTCCCGCTCAGATTTACGAGTGGAAGGCGGCTGCGGAATCCAAAAGCAAGGCGCAGCAGGTGCAAGAACGCAATCGCGAGCAATTTCTGCGGGCGTTTAACGACGACCTTGCTGTGCTAGGGTATGAACGCGACTCCGCGGGCAACGGCAAGTTTCAGCTTGGCAATTGGGATGAGAAGTGGTCGTACGCGTCGCAGGAATAACTCACCAGCACACAGTACCAAGTTACCTAGTAACGAGAGTGCACGGCATTCCCATACTTAGGTACTGGATGCTCGGTACTAGGTACTGAACTATGAAGATTGAAGCCATCACGCTGCGCGAGATTCAGATGCCGCTCGTCCATTTTTTCGAGACGAGCTTCGGGCGCACCTACAGCCGCCGCATCCTGCTGCTCACTGCGGATTGTGAAGGCGTAAATGGATGGGGGGAGTGCGTTGCCGGGGAAGATCCTTTTTATAGTAGCGAGTGGATCGAGAGCAGCTGGCCAACAATTACTCGTTATCTTGCTCCCGCTGTTCTCGGTCGTAAGCTCGATGCGGCACGCGACTGTGCGGCTCTGTTTTCCAAGGTTCGCGGACACCGCATGGCTAAAGCCGCCGTCGAAAATGCTCTCTGGGATGCTGAGGCGAAGCAGAAGAATCAACCTCTGTGGAAGCTGCTTGGCGGCACGCGAACTGAAATCCCTTGTGGCGTCTCCATCGGGATTCAGGATTCAGTCGAGCAGTTGCTCGAGAAGATCCAGATCGAACTGGCGGCAGGCTACCGGCGGATCAAAGTAAAAGTAAAACCCGGCTGGGATGTGAACGTGTTAGAGAAAATCCGCTCCCGCTGGGCCGACATTACCCTGAGCTGCGACGCCAACTCCGCCTACACGCTCGATCAGGTGGAACACCTGCGGACCTTCGATCAGTTCAACTTGCTGATGATCGAGCAGCCGCTCTGGGACGATGACATCTTCTACCACGCTCGCCTGCAGAAAGAATTGCGCACCGCCATTTGCCTGGACGAATCGATCATCAATGCGCGGGCCGCAGCCGTCGCCGTAGAGACCGGCGCCTGCCGCATCATCAACATCAAAGTGGGGCGCGTGGGCGGGTTCACGGAAGCGAAGAAAATCCACGACATCTGCCAGTCGCAGAATATTCCCGTCTGGTGCGGCGGCATGCTGGAATCAGGCATCGGCCGCGCCCACAATATCGCCCTCTCCGCGCTGCAGAATTTTCACCTGCCGGGAGATGTTTCGGCTTCCAAGCGCTACTGGAAAGAAGACATTATTGAACCGGAGGTCGAGGTTTCATCGCAAGGGATGATTGCCATCAGCCACCAGCCTAGAACTGGCTATCGAATCAAGGAAGACCTGATCGAAAAGCTGACTGTGCGCAAGGAAACAATTCGCGCGGGCGCATGAGCTCGAATCGCTAGTGCGATCGGCTCTCGGTTTCCACTGTCCCGGCGGTGCGGTTTTGCGCCAACTTGGCCTCTTCCGCCTTTACCAGCTGCACTCCCTGAGCAAACGTGGTGTCGGCGGGCACACGCTGGAAGTTGTCAAAAACTTCATCGGATTTGAGGGACAAGCTTTTGAATAGCAGAATCTTACCGGTAAACTCCAGCGACATGCGGGAAACCTCCCACGAATCGTGCCCCGCGTCGCACTGTTGCACCAGAAAGTGGCCGCCCTTATCGAGGTGACCTAGAATTCCCCAGCCAAAGCCAACCTCTTTGAACAAGGCCCCGTCGATCTTAGCGATTCTCCGCGCGACCGGATCGATTACAACCACCCCCTTCATACCCGCCAATACCTGCTCCACGCGAGAAGGCGGCTGGTAGGCGGGGTTGGGACGAAATTTCAGACGCACCAGCCGCACTCCAAGTTGGCCCAAGCCAGCGGAGCCTTCTTCCTCACCGTCATAGTCGTACAAGAAAGCCTCGGGCAAGGCTTTCACGATGCGCACCGTGCGCTCGGCGTTTTCCTGTTCCTGCGAATGCTTGTGCCGGAGCAGATCGGGATTGTTCGCCATCTCCATCAGGCGGTTTTCCTCGTCTTTTTTCTGTTCCGGCGTTAGCGGCTTGTCGTTATAGGCAACCGTCGTGCCGACCATCGCCTGCTGGGTCTCCGCATAAAGCCTGGTCTGGGAACCCTGCGCAGTCTGCTTGCGCGATCGGAACATGTGCTTGGTCGTATCATCCTTGGCGGCCGCGACTTCATTGGCCACCGCGGCCCGGAGCAGCGTGCTGCAAGAAGCCGCATCCAGCGCATCCGCCGGAGGCGTCCCGGCAGCAAAGGAAATCCCGCCCACCCCGGTCAGCATGCCGATCAGCCATAACGCGATCACGATCGGCCAAGTTCGTTCCGCCTCACGTCTCATATCCGTCACTCAGCAACCTGCAGCTTTCAGTGTAACAATTGGAGCTGCAGGCGATCTCTACAGGGACTTGGGTATTTCAGGGGTGACAAGGCTTGCCGCGCCCTCCGTGCCTTGCGTATAGTCGTTTCAGTGAGTGGTTTTCCGGCATTGCTCAGTAAAACCTAGATTCCGGAGTAAACCGGCACTGATCCCGTTGCATCAGGAGCGCGTCCAATGAGCACACCCGCCAGTGGTTTGGCGCAAATCGGCAAGTCGGTCGTTATTAAGGGCGAACTTTCGGGGAGCGAAGATCTCTACCTGGACGGCCAGGTCGAGGGCAGCATCGCCCTGAAAGGTAACAGCCTCACCGTGGGCCCAAACGGCCAGGTCAAGGCCAGCGTCGACGCCAAAGCCATCGTGGTGCAGGGAAAGCTGGAAGGTAATATTCAAGCCAGTGACCGCGTGGACCTGCGGAAATCGGCCACGGTCACTGGAGATATTACGGCGCAGCGTATTTCCATTGAAGAAGGCGCTTTCCTGAAGGGGAAAGTCGATATTCACCGCACGGATGCGAAATAGTTCGCACTGCGATTGCGTTGCTTAGATTTAGTTGTCATGAATCAAGAATTAGGAAATTAGAGTGTCGTCGGTCTCGCAGACTTTCATGAAACTTTTTCGGGGTTCATCCGGACCGGACGCTGTCCCGGCGCAGGGCTCGCAAAAGCTCACTCGCCGCTCCAGCGGCTTGGGCGAACTGACTCGATCCTGGGAATCTGCGGAAGACCTGTGTGTGCTTGACCTGGGCTCGACTTCGCCCGCCAATATCCGCCACTTCACCGAACATGGCCATAGAATCTACAGTGAAGACCTGCTCACCGCCTCCACCGATCCCGATCTCCTTACCAAAGACGAGCAGGGAAATGTCATTCTCGACAGCCGAAAATTCCTTGCCGACAACCTGGTTTATCCTGCGGCTCATTTCGATTTTGTGCTCTGCTGGAATCTGCCGGACTATCTTGATGAGAGCCTGGTGAAGCCGGTTGTGGGACGCCTGTGGTCGGTGCTGAAGCCCGGTGGCATGCTGCTTGCGTTTTTCCACACCCGCGATGCCGGTCCCGACTCGCCGTGCCACCGCTTCCACATCGTCGGTGCCGACATCCTGGAGATGCAAAAAATTGTAATGCGCCGCGAAGCCCGCCGCGGTCCTACGGGCGCGGTACACACCGCCATCTCGGATGGCTTCCAGTTACAGCGCGTGTTTAACAACCGTCATATCGAAAATCTCTTCCGTGACTTCGCTTCCATCAAATTCTTTCTGGCCCGCGACAACGTCCGCGAAGTGCTGGTCGTCCGCTAGGCAACTCGTTCGTCTTCGATTGGATTTTTCCAGACAATCGCGCCCATGCGAAACAGGTAGTGACGAGAAATCTCCACTCGCGGAGAAGCAAGAGCGAGCATGTTTCGAATTTCCCCCGGAATATATGCGCGGCGAACCGAAGTAAGCCCATCCAGCCACGCCACCCGGTTGCGCATAAGGGGATAACCGGCATACGCCAAAGCCAGGTGCAGCGGATGACGCACGAGATCATTGATCAGCAGCGCGCGGCGGCTCACCCGAAGACCCTCGCGCACGAACTGCCCCAATCGCAGTGGATCGAGATGGTGCGCGAACAGGTTGCAACTGACAAGGTCGAATGCATCATTACAAAAAGGGAGAGCGAGAGCGTCGGCCACCACCCGTCGATTTCGGTCGCCACCGATCGCGGCGGAATTTCCATCAGGCAGGTGCGACGCAGCGATGTCCAGCAGAGTTACATCCAGCGTGATTCCGCGACGCGCCAGGTTTCTTCTTACAGTGTCAGGAACTCCGCCCAGGCCGGCTGCCACTTCGAGCAGAGAGAAGCAATTCGTCCCGGTCACCCGCGCCACTCGTTCCACCATTTTCTCTGTGGTGGCGATCCCGCCGAACCATCGATTAACGCGCCCAATAACTTCTAGCACAGCCTGGGCGTCGCTAGGCGAGCAGGCTTCAGAATCGAGAATCTCGGGTGCGTCAACTCGCTGCATGGGAAGGTACCTAATTCGCTGTTAGGATGCGTCCCCGCCAGCGCTAGACTTCGGCCAGTTCTTCTTCCAGCAATTGCTTGTTATACAGGTCGCTGTAGTAGCCGTTCAAGGCGAGCAACTCGTCATGTGTGCCGAGCTCCACGATCTGGCCGCCGTGCAGCACGGCGATTCGATCGGCATTGCGAACGGTGGAAACGCGGTGGGAGATGAAGATGGTGGTGCGGCCGTGCATCACTTCGCGCAGGTGATTGAGAATCTTGTCTTCGGTGTGAGTGTCCACGCTGGAGAGCGCGTCATCGAGAATCAGAATGCGCGGGTTGCGGATCAAAGCGCGGGCGATTGCGGTACGCTGCTTCTGCCCTCCGGAGAGCGTGATTCCACGTTCGCCGACCATGGTTTGATAGCGCTCGGGAAAGCCCTCAATGTCGACGGCAATGTTCGCAGCATCGGCTGCGTCGTGAATTTCCCGATCGCTGGCCGACTCCACGCCCAGCGCAATATTCTCGCGGATGCGATCACTGAACAAAAATGTTTCCTGCGGCACAAAGCCGATGTTCCGGCGTAGCGATGCCAGAGAAAAGTCGCGAATCGGCCGGCCATCGATCAGGACCATCCCCGGCGCTGCGTCGTAAACGCGCGGAATCAGATTGACCAGTGTGCTTTTTCCCGAGCCCGTGGGGCCCACGATCGCCATACTGCTGCCCGCTGGAATTCGCAGGTTCAAATCATGCAGCACCTGCTTGCCGTCATACGCAAAATTCAGGCCGCGAAATTCGATTTCTCCATCCACTTGCCGGTCTTTCGCGTCAGTCTCATTTTTGATCTCCGGCTGTTCCTGCAAAATCTCGTTCAGCCTCACCAACGACGCCGTGCCGCGCTGGAAAATGTTGACCACCCATCCCAACGCGATGATAGGGAATGTGAGTTGCATCATGTAGATGTTGAACGCGGTGAACGCCCCGATCTGCATGCGCCCCGCCAGCACTTCCCGGCCTCCGATCCACAAGACCAGTACCAGCGCCAGGCCAAGCATGAGTTCCAGCGTGGGCCAGAGCATGCCCATTAGCCGCACCAGCTTCAGGCTGCGCGCAACATACTCCTGGTTGGCGCTTTCGAAGGATGCAATCTCCGCTTCTTCCTGCACGTAGGCCCGAATCACCCGCGCTCCGGAAAAGTTTTCTTGGGCGCGCGCGGAGATGTCAGAGAACATCGCCTGGATTCTTTCGAAGCGCTCGTGAATGCGCCGCCCGAAATATTGAATGGTGACACTGACAATCGGCAGCGGAAGAACCGCGTACATCGTCAACTTTGGACTGTTGTGCACCATGAACCACAGGGCCGCGGCCGTGAACACGATGGTATTCGCCGAGTACATGATCGCCGGGCCCATCAGCATCCGCACGGCATTCAAGTCATTTGTCACTCTCGCCATGATGTCCCCGGTGCGCATCCGCTGGTAGTAGGAATAAGAAAGTGTTTCCAGGTGGGCAAAAAGATCGTTGCGCAGGTCGAACTCGATGTCGCGAGAGATGCCGATCACAATCCAGCGCGTGAGAAACAGGAAGATGCCTCGCACCACCGCTAATGCCAGCACCTGCAGAGTGAAAATCAAGAGCTTGTGCCGGGTTACGCCACTTTCCAGACTCTGGGCAGCGTTGCCAATCACTCTGGGCAGTCCCGCCTGTGCTCCGTTGCTCAACAGGATACAAAGCGCGCCAATAACAAAGCCCCAGCGATAGCGCTTGAGGTAGGGCAGCAGAGGACGCATGCTCTGAGGAATCATGTGGTTGATGTAGATGAAATTCTAGCAGGCTGGGACGCAGCTTCAGCAGAGGCCGTACGTAGAAGTGAAACGGGTGCCGACGACTCCGGGATCCAACTCTGCCCGTGGCAAGTCTAGGGCCGGTCGGATCCGCGGGTAAGTCGGGGAAATGCCGGGAGGATGTCCCTGCCAAAGGCGATCACGCTGACGGCCGCAAGAACCAACCCCCAGGCGACGAAGAAGAACCATCCTACATCGAAAATGAAGATTTGTTCCAAGTCCATACATCGTTCCTTCGAGTGGCGCTTGAGGAGAGCGCGTGAGGCTAGGAGAGTCCTAACCTCGCGCTGCGGCTAAACCATACCCGGACAAACTTCCCGCGAAGCTCAACTCGCGAAGCCAAAGCTTACTCTTCCGATGAAGCAGGCGGGGCATTCTGCATACGCTGCTGCATACGCGCTGCGCGGTTCGCCTCGAATTCCTTCAACTTGCTCTGCTGATCCGGAGTGAGCAACTGGAATAGTTCGTTATGGATGCGAGTTTCCTCGACCTTCAGTTGCACCAGGGTTTGCGACTGCTGCGCCACGGCAGCTTGCACCTTGGCCGCGTCGTAGGTGCCTTCCTCGTACGGCTTCAGTTGTTGCTCCATCTGGTGAACCTGCTGCAACAGTGGCTGCAAGGTGGGACGTTCTTTCTGCAGAACGGCCTTCATCTGTGATTTCTGGTCGTCGCTCACGTCCAGATACTTGGCGAAGAAGCCCATCATGTGGCCATCCAAGCCGAAACCATGCATCGGCGGAGGCGGAGGAGCATCCGCAGTCTGCGATTTGGCAATCGCGCTGCCTAACAACACCGCCAGAGCCGCAACCAGAAAACGAAAACGAATCGATTTCATAGACTTCCTTCCTTCAAAACCGGTTCCCGCAAACGCTTCTTTCAGGAAGCCGGCACTTTTGCGTACACTCATAGGAACACGAATTGGCCGGGAAAGTAGTAAAGACTCGGTCAAACCGGGTAAAGTTTTGTCAACAGCAAAAACACTGGGGTTTGACAATTCTTTACCGCGAACAACCGCTTGATTGGTGCACAATGAAGACCAGAAATATGGAACGAATTCTGGTCATTGACGACGACGTCGAACTCTGCACGCTGGTAAGCGAATACCTACAGGCCGAAGGCTTCATCGTAGAAGCCGCGCACGATGGCGAGAGTGGTCTACAGCGAGCCACGGGCGGCGGCTACTTGCTGGTTGTGCTGGATGTAATGCTGCCCGGTATCAATGGATTTGAAGTTCTGCGCCGCATCCGCGCAACCTCCCGTCTTCCCGTTTTGTTGCTTACCGCGCGCGGAGAAGACGTGGACCGCATTGTCGGCCTGGAGATCGGCGCCGACGATTATCTTCCCAAACCTTTTAACCCGCGCGAATTGGTAGCGCGGATTCGAGCCATCCTTCGCCGCACTCGCAGCGACAAAGCGTCTCCCGCCGCGCCGGAAATCGTGCGGGTTGGCGAGATCGAGCTTGATCCAGCCACGCGCAGTGTACGCCGCAACGGTCAGCCCGTCGACCTGACTTCAGTAGAATTCAACTTATTGGAAGTACTGCTGCGGGAGGCGGGACGCGTGGTTCCGCGTGAACGGCTGGTGAATGCAGTGCTCAGCCGCAAGTTCTCGCCCTTCGATCGCAGCATCGACATGCACGTCAGTAAAGTGCGCAAAAAACTTGGCGATACCGATAACGACGAACACATCAAGACGATTCGAGGCGTGGGTTACATCTTTGCCCGACCGCGCGAGAAAGTAGCGGAGAAGGCGGAGAAGACGAAGGTCACGTCATGAAGAGTCTTTTCCTGAAAATCTTTCTTTCCTTCTGGGTGGCGCAGGCATTGTTTCTGGTGCTGGCGGTCCTGGTAATGCTGGCTTTTCGTCCGCAGCGAAATTCCACCTGGGATGCGCTACGTACCACCGCCCTCACGGATGCGATTGTTGCCTACGAGCATGGCGGGACGCAACAAGCGCATGACTATCTGGAAAATCTGCAGCGAACGCACCACATGCGGGCTTACGTCTTCGACGAACAGGGAAAGGAGATATCGGGGCGCTCCAGCCAGGGCTGGGCAGAACATGTGGCTGCGGGCAGGCCGCTGCCCCCCCGGCCCGGGATGGTTTTCCCGCGCCCGCAAATTCTGACCGAGTCGAAGGCTTCCAGTGACGGACAACATCTCTATACCATCGCGATGGAGTTGCCTCCGGGCCCTCGTGTGTTTTTCGGACCGTGGGGCATCCCGATGCCGGGCTTGATTATTGCCGTCACGTCTTCGGGATTAGTTTGCTATTTTCTTGCCTGGTATCTGACCAAGCCGGTGACACGCTTGCGCGCTGCTACCCAGCAAATCGCCGCCGGTGATCTGACGGCACGTGCTGGCAATCCCCAGAGCAGACGCCGGGATGAGATTGCAGGCCTGGTGCGTGATTTCGACACCATGGCCAGTCGGTTGGAGACGCTGGTCAAAGCGCAGTCCCGCCTGCTGAACGACATTTCACATGAGTTGCGTTCTCCGCTGGCGCGATTGAATGTGGCCCTTGGTTTGGCGCGGCAGCGCTCCGGGCCCGAGACTGCGAGCATGCTCGAGCGCATTGAACTCGAGGCCAGCCGTCTGAACGAGCTTATTGGCCGACTGCTGACCCTGGCGCGGCTGGAGGATGGCGAGCGAGGAGTGCCGCCCACGCCTGTGATGCTCGATGAGGTGGTGCTGAATGTGGCGGAAGATGCGGAATTCGAAGCGCAGGCGCGTCATTGCCACGTGCGCAGCGATATTCCGGCCGGCGATTGGGGAGTGTGCGGAGAGGCTTCCCTGTTGCACAGCGCAATTGAGAACGTGGTTCGCAACGCCATCCGTTACACCCGCGAAGGCACGACGGTTGAGATACACCTGGAGAGGAAAGAGACTTCAGCCCGCGCGGAGGCGGTGGTGAGCGTTACTGATTGTGGGTCGGGAGTTCCACCCGACGCTCTGGAGAAGTTATTTCAGCCGTTTTACCGCTTGGATGACGATCGGGGCCGGCAGACCGGAGGAGTTGGCTTGGGTCTGGCGATCACCGAAAGAGCGGTGCGCTTCCACGGTGGACGCGTTGCGGCCTTTAACCGGCCGGAGGGCGGGCTCTTGATCGAAATTCACCTTCCACTGCGAGCCACCGCCAAAGCTGTACCGCTGCCAGAAGCGGTTCCGGCAGAACAAGAAGCCTAAAAAAGTGGGCAGTGGCTAGTGATCAGTGGCCGGCGGAGTTAAGAGGCCAACTGGACCCTGACCACTGACCACAGCGCCCAGGCAACTCGCAGCCGTTTCTGCGGTTCCAACCTGCTTGTGGCGTTTGCTCTTCCCGCCCATTCCTGATACATAAATGGATGGCAATTCACGCCTTCATAAAGTGTTCCCGCCCGGTGGATGGCTGCCGGGGAGCGCATTAGCACGTTCACAGGAGATAAAGCGAAGAATGCGGACAAGGTTCACCTGGATGCTGGGAGTAGCCGCCCTGATTTCGATCGGAGTTCTAGTGGCGTGCAGCACGAAGTACTCGTCTTCGAACAATGGGCTGGTAGTGGTCTCCACGCAGGGCAATGCCGACATGGACACCTTTAGCCTTGATCTGGTGAATGGGCATGTGTCACAAATCTTCAATTCAAGTGGTCCACCCGCCAACGGACAACCAACCGCCGTCGTTCTCGACCCGGCTGGAACGTTTGCGTATGTGATGATCACCCAGAGTTCGGCGGTGAATGACAGCGCTACTGGAATCGAAACGTTCCCGGTCGCGTCCGACGGCAAATTAGGATCAGGAACAACGACAACTTTGAAGGGCGGGGTTGCGCCAGTCGCGATGGTGATTGACTCGGCTGGAAAATTTCTTTTTGTCGCGGACTCAAGTCCCGCGGCCGTGTCGGTGCTTGTCATCGGAAGCAATGGCGGTTTGACGGAGGTATCGGGTTCGCCGTTTGCCGTGACGGAGTTGCCGGGCGGTGCCACGCGCAACGCCATACCGAGTCCTTCCGCGTTGGCGGTAAGCCCAACCGTCTATCCTTCCGCTTTTGCGGTTTGCTCGGCCAACGTGCCTCCAACTACGGAACATCTTTACGTGACCGATTTGACAAACTACGCGGTGCTGAACTATTCCGTTTCGTCCGCAGGGGCTCTAACCGCTGTTTCCGAAAGTGCTACGGGTTCGGTGCCTTCCGGAGTGACCGTCGATCCTTGTAACCGGTTCGTTTACGTATCGAACTCGCAGCCCGACAATACCGTCAGCGCCTTTACGATTTGCAACGCCGTTTTGTTGCCGACTTGCCCAAACGCGGACTACAGCCTGCTCCCAGTCAGTGGCTCGCCGTTTGCTGCAGGCAACAGCCCCGGGCCCTTGATGATGGATGCCTATGCCGGTTTCTTGTACGTGATAGATAGGGGGCAGAACGCAATTTCGTCCTTTCGGGTCAGTACCACTACGGGGAGTTTGACCGTGCTAAGTCCGACACCGGTTGCCACCAACTCATATCCAACTTCGATGGCAATTCGCAGCGACGACAGTTGGTTGTTTGTGGCCAACCTTAACTCTGCCAATCTTTCGGAATACGCCATCACTCCGTCGACGGGCGCCTTGACACCACAACCGCAAGTTCAGACCGATAACTTTCCGTGGGGAGTTGCGGTGAAGTAATTTGGCCAGCGGGGCGTAACGCTACGTGGGAATTTTCAGAATCAAATAAGCGCCGACCAAGGCGAAGATCAGATCTGGTGACCAGGCCGCCAGAGCCGGCGGAAGCTGACTGAGATCGCCCATAGCCTCAAACAACCGCGAGACCACGGTGTAAACGACTGCGATTCCCACCGCAACCGCGACGCCAGTGATTGCGCCTTTCTTGGCCGCCGACAATGAAAACGGCACCGCGAGCACAGCCATAATCAGAGTAATCAGCGGGAACGAAAGTTTCTTGTTGAGCTGCACCCGGAGCCGTACCACGTCAAAGCCGCTTTGCTGCAAGTCGCGGATATAGCGGCGCAGTTCCTCGTAGTTCATCTCCGAATATTGTTTTACTTCCTTCTTGAAGTACGAAGGCGCCTCGCTGAGCTCCGGGAAGGTCGAAACCTCAAACGTGCGGAAAGCAGCAATGGCTGGGCCATGCAGAGAGCGCTGCCAGCCTCGCTCGAAGATCCAGCGATCCAGATTGTCGGCCCAGTGCGCGCGATCGGCGTGAATGCGCTGCGTGATGGCAAAGCTAGCGGGATCAATTTGATAAATCGTGACGTTGGCGAACTGATCGCGATCCGGATCGAAGAACTGGTAATAGTAGATGTCATTGTGCTGTCCGAAAATCCACTTGCGGTCAGGACGCAAGTAGGTTTGCGCGGGCTTGCCCTTGATCTGGTTGTGTAAGGCTTCCTGGCGCTTGTTCGTGTGAGGCAGGTAGAACTGGTCGGCGAAAAATAATCCTGCCGCCAGCACCGCGGCAGCGGCCAGTACTGGTGTGACGATGCGATAGATGCTGGTCCCCGTGGCTTTGATCGCGGTGATCTCATTGGAGCGATTCATCAGGCCAAATGTGATGAGTACCGCCAGCAGCATGATCAGCGGAGCCACGCTATACAGCAGGTAGGGAGCGACGTTGAGCAGATATTCTGCGACCACGATGGCAGGTGTCTGGTTGCGCAGAATGTCGCCCAGCAACTCGAACAGGGTGAAGACCAGAAGCAGAACCAGGAATGTGGAAAGAATCATCCCCAGGTAAACGAAGAAATCGCGTAGCACGTAGTCATCGAGCAGCGTGGGAAAGCTGGCGCTAAAAACGCGGCGGCGGGTGGAGGCACGCTCGAAGGCGTTGGCGCTATCTCTGCGTCCCAGGCGGAATGTGGGCATGTGGCCGTTGCTGGGGGGCGCGGCCCGTTTTCCCGCCAGCCGGAAGGCCGAAAGCGCGATGGGCCGGCGTTCGGCCTGCCACAGCAGAATTGCGCCAGCCACAAAGAACGCAATATTCGCCAGCCACGCTCCGAACATGGGCCCGACCTTGCCTTGCCGCGCCAGCGACACTCCAATCAGCGAGACGAAGTAATAAACGAAGACCAGCACGATTGTGAGGACGAATCCTCCGGACTTGCCGCTCTTCTTTGAGGAAAGCCCCAGGGGAATTCCAACCATCGCCAGCACCAGGCAAGCAGTTGGCAACGCGAAGCGGCGATGAAACTCGATGAGATACCAGCGCGCCGATATGGGATCGACGCGGCGGGCATAATTGCGTAGCATGCCCGTGCTGATTAGCCCGACTGGAACCTGCTCATCCGCCTTGTTTTCCGCAGCCGGAAGCTCGATAGGGATATCTGTTTGCTGAAAAGTGGAAATCTGATAGCGGTCCGCCAGTTGGGGATCCGTTTCGTGAGTGGAACCGTCGATCAAATGCAGATGAAGGCGATCCTGGCCCTCAGGGACGAGGACGCCTTCGCGAGCCAACGTGATGGTCGGATTTGCGGGATCGGTGATATCGGCGAGAAACACTCCCTTCCAAACCGCGCCGCCTTGCGCGCTATGTACGTCCTGCACATAAAGCACATACTTCGGAAATCCTTCATAGAAAACTCGAGGCTGCACTTCGTAGGAAACCTGGGAGCCTTTGAGTTGATCTTCGAGATGTCCCAGCGAGGCCAACGACCATGGCGCCAGGTAAAGTCCGTTGCCCAGAGCCAGAAGCCACGCGCCCACAACGAAAATCGCCAGCACGCGGCCAAAGTTCCACACACCCATTCCACTGGCGCGCATGGCGGTAATTTCACTATCGGCCGCGAGGCGACTCAGTCCAATGAGGATTCCCACCAGCACGCTCATGGGAATGGTGTAGGTGAGGGCGAGGGGGACGGTGTAAAAGAATATCTCGGCCACGCTGGGCAGCGGGGCACTGGCCCGGACCACAAGTTCCAGAATGCGTCCCAGATCGCGCGTAAACAGCACGAAAGTAAAGATGGCCGCGCCGATGAGAGCGTGCGAGGTTACTTCGCGGAGTATGTAGCGGGTGAGAATCCGCATGGGAGACGCGTCTGATCGCAGTCTAGCATGAGGGTCGGAAGCGGAACCTGCGGACGGATTTGCTATCCCGCCTTCAAAAACAAGGCTCCCAGCGGAGGCAAAGTCAGCTTCAGCGAGTAAGGACGCCCGTGCGCCGGTTCTCCCTCCGCATGAACTCCGCCGAGATTGCCGACGCCCGTGCCCCCGTATTCCCCAGCGTCACTGTTCAGCAGTTCGCGCCAGTAACCGCCCTCGGGAACGCCAATGCGGTAACCAATCCGCGGGATCGGCGTGAAGTTACAGACCACGAGGACCGTGTCTTTCGCCGACTCGCTCTTGCGCAGCAGTGAAATCGTGCTGGTGAGATTGTCGTTGCAATCTACCCATTCGAAGCCGGCTGCATTGGTATCGAGCAGGTGTAGTGCAGGCTCAGCGCGGTAAAGCCGGTTCAATTGTCCCACCCACTCCTGCATGCCGCTGTGCACCGGATATTGCAGCACATGCCATTCCAAGCTGCTGTCGTGTGCCCACTCGCGAACCTGGCCGAACTCGTCCCCCATAAACATCAGCTTCTTGCCCGGCTGGGCATACATGTAGGCAAAGAGCAGCCGGAGATTGGCGAAGCGCTGCTTTTCGTCTCCCGGCATCTTGCCGATCAACGATCCCTTGCCGTGCACCACCTCATCGTGCGATAGCGGCAGCACGAAATTTTCCTGGAAGGAATACAGCATGCGGAAGGTGAGCTTGCTGTGGTGATATTTACGGTGAATAGGATCCTGTTTGAAGTACTCCAGCGTGTCGTGCATCCAGCCCATGTCCCACTTCATGCCGAAGCCGAGTCCGCCAAGATACACCGGCCGCGAAACCATGGGCCAGGACGTGGACTCTTCCGCAATGGTCTGGACTTCCGGATGCTCCTTGTAGACTTCCTGATTGAAGCGGCGGAGGAACTCGATGGCCTCCAGGTTCTCGCGTCCACCAAACTTGTTGGGAATCCACTCCCCGGCGTTTCGCGAATAATCGAGGTAGAGCATGGAAGCGACCGCATCCACGCGCAGGCCGTCGATGTGATATTCGTCGAGCCAGAACATCGCACTCGACATGAGAAAGCTGCGAACTTCTGTACGTCCATAGTTAAAGATGTGCGTCTTCCAATCGGGATGGAAGCCCTGCCGCGAATCCGCATGCTCGTATAGATGCGTGCCGTCAAAATACGCGAGGCCGTGAGCGTCGGAAGGGAAGTGCGACGGCACCCAGTCGAGGATCACCGCGATGCCATGCTGGTGCAGGTAATCCACCAGGTACATGAAGTCCTGCGGCGTGCCATAGCGCGAAGTCGGAGCAAAATAACCGGTGGTCTGATATCCCCAGGAACCGTAAAAGGGATGCTCCATCACCGGCAGGAATTCCACGTGCGTGAAGCCCATCCGGCCCACATACTCCGCCAACCGCGGCGCAGTTTCGCGATAGGTCAGCGGACGATTATGTTCCTCAGGCACCCGCATCCACGAGCCAAGGTGAACTTCATAGATTGATTGCGGAGCGCGCAGGGAATTCCGCGCGGCTCGTTTCTCCATCCACTCGTGGTCTCCCCACTGGTAGTCAAGGTCCCACACCACCGAGGCGGTTCGCGGCGGCTTTTCGTGCCACAGACCCATGGGATCGGCCTTGTCAATCTGGTAGCCATGGCTCTGCGACTCAATATGAAATTTATAGAGCGCACCTTTGCCCACGTCCGGGACGAACCCTTCCCAGATTCCTGACGAAGCTCGAGGAGCGAGTAGATGTGTGCGCGGATTCCAGGAATTGAAGCTGCCAATCACGGAGACCAGGCGCGCATTCGGGGCCCAAACACTAAATATCGCGCCCGCTTTTCCGTCGCGCGTAACCAGATGGGCGCCCACGGTTTCGTAAAGACGGTAGTTGCTACCCTCGTTGAACAGGTAAAGATCCTGATCGGAGAGCAGCGTCGGAGACTCAGAAATGGCGGTGATAGGAGTTTCAGGCATTTTCCGCGTTCTTAGTGTACCGGAAGATGTACTCGGCGATACACCGAGACTGGGATGCGGCAAACATGTGAAAGGATGATCCAGGATTTTCCGGCGCACCATACGCCGCGTTCTTTCGTGTACTGTCGCTGCGGAATCGCCGTGCTAGACTGGCTTTCCAGTCATGCCCGCCCTGCGTCTGATTCTTCTCTGGCACCAGCACCAGCCGTTCTACAAGGATCTGGTGACCGGCGAATATCGTTTACCCTGGGTGCGTCTGCACGCGCTCAAGGATTATTACGGCATGGTGAAACTGCTGGACGAGTTCCCCAACGTTCACCAGAACTTCAATCTGGTCCCGTCGCTGATCGCGCAAATTCAGAATTACGTGGCGGGCACTGCGCAGGATCCCTTTCTGAGCGTGGCGGCCAAGCAGTCCAGGGACTTCACGCTGAAAGACCGGCTCTTTGCCCTGCAGTATCTCTTTCAGGCGAACCCGGCAAACGTGATTGGGCGATATCCGCGTTACCGCGAACTTTGGGAGCGGTTTCGCGAGCACGGATTTTCGCCGGAGAAGGCCGAAAAATATTTCCAGCCGCGGGACTACACGGATCTGCAGGTGCTATCGCAGATAGCATGGTTCGACGAGTTTTTTCTCGAGGAAAAAGACGTCGCGGCACTGATCAAGAAGGAGCGCGACTACTCGCTCGAAGATCAGAGTTTTGTCATTGCGCGCGAGCGAGAACTGCTGGGCAAAGTTCTGCCGGCATATGCTGCCGCCGCTAAGAAAAAATCCATCGAAATTTCGGCGACGCCTTTCTATCATCCCATTCTTCCGCTGGTTTGCGACACGAATGCCGGAGCCGACTCGTCACCAGGATTGCCGCTGCCCCAGAACCGCTTTCGCCATCCGGAAGATGCGCGCGAGCAATTGGTCCGCGCGCTTGATCTTCACCAGGAAGTGTTTGGCGTTCGTCCGCAGGGCGTGTGGCCGTCGGAAGGCAGCGTCTCTGAGGAGACGCTCGCGATTGCGCACAGTCTCGGGATCAAATGGATGGCTACCGACGAAGGCGTGCTCGGGCGCAGCACGGGAGTGTTCTTCCAGCGTGACGGGAACGGCCGCTTGCCCGCGCATTTGGCGGATCGACTCTATAACATCCACCGCTACGAGAACGGCCAGACCTCGATGCACATGGTATTCCGGGACCACACCATTTCCGATCTGATCGGTTTTGTCTATTCCGGGATGGATCCGGCAGATGCTGCCGGGCATCTTCTGCGCAACATCAAAGAGGCCGCTCAGCCGGTGCTCGCTCAAGGCCGCGATGCGGTGGTGTCGGTGATTCTCGATGGAGAGAACGCCTGGGAGTATTACCCGAATTCCGGGCGCGAATTCTTGCGCCGGTTCTACGACGCGCTGCAGCGCGAAGGAGGCCTCGAAGCAGTAACTGTTTCCGAAGCAATCGCCCGCCATCGTAACGTCTCGCCTTTGAAGTCACTCGTGCCCGGCTCATGGATCAATGCCAACTTCAACGTCTGGATCGGCGCTCCGGAGGACAATCGCGCGTGGGACTATCTGCACCACGCGCGCGAATTTTATGCGCAGCATGCTGCGCATGCCAGTAAGGCGCAACGAAAGCTGGCGTTTGAAGAAATTCTGATTGCGGAGGGCAGCGATTGGAATTGGTGGTACGGTCCCGAACACCACTCGGCGAACGATCGCGATTTTGACGAGCTCTACCGCAAACATCTGTCGAACATTTATCAGGCACTGGGAGCGGCGCCGCCGGATTATCTGGCGCAGCCCATCACCGCCGGCGAGGTGCGCCCGGCCTTCACACCTCAAACTGCCTATATTCATCCTCGCGTTTCGGGCGACAAAATTCGCTACTTCGAGTGGATGGGCGCGGCTATCTTCACCGCCGATCAGCGCGCCGGTGCCATGCACGGGAAGCAGTTCCTGCTGGACTCCGTTTATGCCGGAATCGATAGCACGTTCGTCTACGGTCGGTTAGATTTTGCCGGTCCGGTGCCCGATATGGATTTTGAGCTGGTGGTGAATCTGGAGTCGTGGGCGAACGCCGAAGCCCGCCCGCGGCGGACTCTGCGTCTCGACGCCAAGGTGCGAGAACGCCAGCTCAAGGAATGGAGAGTCGAGGGGCACGAAGGATCGTCCTCCGCTTCTTCGCCAAAGTGTGAGGAAAGCGCCAAGGTCGCGTTGCTACGAAGCTTTGAATTCCGCTTGCCCCTGAGCTCGCTGCTCGCGAAGCCCGTCTCCGGCAACCATGCCGGGGCCGTTACCTCAACTCCAGCAGCGATAGCGCCGACCAGCCGACTGAAGTTGCGCTTTAGCCTTTGGCACAATCGTTTGCCCGTAGACGCTTTGCCAGTCGAAGGCTGGATCGAGCTGCAGTTGCTGAGCGAATGGGAATTGGCCGCGGGAATGTAACCGCGGAATGGCGCTTCTTTGCAGGAACAAAATGCCGGAAGCTCGCGCCTCCGGCGTCAATAGAAATGAGAGTTTCTTATTGCCCCGCGTTGGCCACTGAGGTGGTCATCGCCAGCGGGCGATTCAGTTCTAACGTGAGTTCGGTCCCCGCAGGCAGCGTTGCCGAGCGATGCTTGCTGAGCCAGTGCGCGCCAGTTGATCCAGCTCCCACCACTCCGCCGATCAGGATTCCCGGAGGGCCGCCGATGAGGCCGCCGATCAGCATGCCGCCGGCCGTTCCACCGCCAGTTTCGATTTCGTCGCGGCGGTCATGCCCGGATCCTTTGAACTCGCCTTCGTTGTTCACGTCTGTGCCGCCACCGATGTTGGTATCGACCAGCGTGGCATCCAGAAACAGCCTCTCGCCGGTCGGCAAAACCAGGGCTTCGGGCAGAATCCCGATCGTAGGCTTGCCCGAAATACGTCGAGGTTCGGCCACTTTGGTGACGCGGCCTTCCACCATCGCTCCGGCGGGAATCAGTGTTCTGCCATTCACCACAACGGGCTGCGTCAACCGCGCCTGAAAAGGATCACCCGGCTTATTGCTGAAGGTGGCGAGAGTAGTTTCCAGCTTCACCATCAGAGCGGTGCCGGCGGGTATGGGCGCAGTGGCCTGCGCCGCCATCATAGTTGTGTAAAAGCCTGCCAGTAGCAACATGCAGGGTAGAACCGTCCGCTTCGTCATAACTCCTCCACAAATCTGCTGCCGTTCGAATCTCCGCATCATTAGCTTTGACTTTAGATTAGACGGATGGCCCGAACAACCTCCGGAGTTGCCAAGGAACCAGCGAAGACAAGGGCGACTATCGTTCTGAGGCGGGAAATCAGGATGCCTACCGTGTGAGCGTTGTCACAATGCTGTGATGTTGCATCCGCTATAATCGAGAGTTTCGTAACTACCCCATGGGCAAGAACTACCGAGGCGTCGGCTATCTCACCGGCCAGCGTCTGAGTTTTCATTCAGACCTTCCCGCGAACGCCGTGCGGTGGACGACGATTCGCGAATAATTCATTCAGATAAGGACGGTAAGAGCAGCATGACGAATATCGGAGCAATTATCGGGCGCGAGGTCCTGGACTCGCGCGGCAATCCTACGGTTGAAGCGGAAGTGCAGTTGGTTGATGGAGCGATTGGACGCGCCATCGTTCCGAGCGGCGCCTCCACCGGCGAGCACGAAGCGGTGGAACTGCGCGACGGAGATAGTGCGCGCTTTCTCGGGAAAGGTGTTCTAAAGGCTGTAGAGAATGTGAACGGCGAGATCGCCGATGCCCTCGCCAACTGGGATGCCGCCGATCAGCGCGGCCTCGATCAGAAGATGATTGAACTGGATGGCACCGAGACCAAAGGCCGGCTGGGCGCGAATGCCATTCTCGCCGTTTCGATGGCGGCGGCGCGCGCGGCTGCTTCGGACTTCGGTCTGCCGCTCTATCGCTATCTCGGCGGCGCAGGCGCGAACACCTTGCCCACGCCCATGATGAACATCCTGAACGGCGGAGCCCACGCCGACAATAATGTTGACTTTCAGGAATTCATGGTGATGCCGGTGGGCGCGCCTTCGTTTTCAGAAGCCCTGCGCTGGGGTGTGGAAGTTTTCCATACGTTGAAGGGAGTGTTGAAGAAGCGAGGCTACAACACCGCTGTCGGCGATGAAGGCGGCTTCGCCCCCTCCGTCAAGTCCAATGTCGAGGCCATTGAAGTTGTGCTGGAAGCGATTCAGCAAGCTGGGTACAAGCCCGGGGAAGAGATCGCGATCGCTCTCGATCCCGCGGCCAGCGAGTTCTATCAGGATGGCAAATACGTTTTCAAGAAGTCGGACAAATCAGCCAAGAGTTCCGACGATATGGTGAAGTTCTATGCCAAGTGGGTGAAGGATTATCCCATCGTTTCGCTGGAAGACGGCCTGGCGGAAGGCGATTGGGACGGATGGCAGAACCTGACCAAAGAACTCGGCGGCAAGATTCAACTGGTGGGCGATGACATCTTCGTCACCAACATCCAATTTTTGCAAGAGGGAATTGATAAAGGGGTCGCGAATTCGATCCTGATCAAAGTGAATCAGATCGGCACCGTCAGTGAGACTTTTGACGCGATTGATCTGGCCCGGCGCAACGGTTACACGTCCGTTATTTCGCATCGCTCGGGCGAGACGGAAGACACCTTCATCGCCGACTTTGCCGTGGCCACCGGGGCCGGCCAAATCAAGACCGGCTCGGCCTCGCGCACCGATCGCATTGCCAAGTACAACCAGTTGTTAAGGATTGAAGCGGAGTTGGGGGATGGGGCGCGGTTCCTGGGATTGAAGGCGCTCAACTATCACGGCTAATGGACAGCCATCTTAGAGTGGGGAGTGATTTATGAAAATGAGGTTACTGCTGTCTGCATGTCTTCTTGCTTTTTCGCTGTCCGCCGCTGCTCAAACCACGGTTTCCATCGCGCCGGATGCAGCTTCCAGGGAAGACGTCAAGAAACTCTTTGATGTCATGGCCAGCCGTCAACAGATGAGCCAGCTGATGCAGCAAGTGTTCGCGCAGATGCGGAAGATGAACCGCGAGGAGATTAAGAAAAGGCGTCCGGAGATTACCGAAGCCGACCTGACTCGCATGGACCAACAGTCTGAGGATCTCATCAAGAATTTTCCTCTCGACGAGATGCTGAACGATATGATCCCGGTCTATCAGCGGCACTTTTCAAAGTCTGAGATCGACGCGTTGACTGCCTTCTACTCGTCTCCGCCGGGTCAGAAGTTTCTCCACGAGATGCCCGCCGTGACAGCCGAAACCATGCGAGCGGTATATCCGCGAATCCAGGCCCAGGTCGATGCAGCCCTCAAGCGAGCCGAGGAGAAGAGCGATTCACCACAGAAATGAAAGAGCGCGAGGATTTTGTGCCCTCCTCGATCATTGCTTCCCGAGCGATAGAAGCCAGGAGCTAGAAGCCGCATTATGTCCCGTCCGAAACCGCTTATTCTGACTATCCTCGACGGCTGGGGTTATCGCGCCGAGACCAAAGCCAACGCCATCGCGCTCGCGCGCAAGCCCACCTACGACCGCCTGCTGCGCGAATATCCCAACACGCTGATCCACACCAGCGGGCCTTTTGTCGGCCTGCCCGAAGGCCAGATGGGCAACAGCGAAGTCGGGCATCTCAACATCGGCGCCGGCCGCATCGTGCATATGGACATCACCCGCATCGATCTGATGATCCAGAATGGCGAATTCTTCTCACATCCCGTGCTGCTTGCGGCGATGAAACACGCGCGCTTGGGTGAACGCAGGCTGCATCTGTTCGGTCTGCTCTCCGATGGCGGCGTCCATTCGCAGCAAGCCCATCTTTATGCCCTGCTGAAAATGGCGAAGCAGCAGGGAGTCGATCGAGTCTTTGTTCATGCCTTCATGGATGGCCGCGACACGCTGCCCACCAACGGTGCTGGGTACCTGGAACAACTGCAGCAGAAGATGCGGGAGTACAACTCCGGCAAGATCGCCACCGTGAATGGCCGCTACTACGCGATGGATCGCGACCGGCGCTGGGAGCGCATTGCCAAGGCTTACAACGCGATGGTTTTTGGCGATGCGGAAGGCGGCAAGTGCGCGGATCCAGTGCAGGGCATGAAGGATTCCTATAACCGCGGCGTAACCGACGAATTCGTCATTCCGTTTGTATGTACTGACAAAGCCGGTCAGCCGCTGGCTACCATACGCGATGATGACGCTTGTATCTGCTTTAACTTTCGCGCCGACCGCGTTCGCCAGATCACTCGCGCGCTGGCTCGCAACAGTGGTCTTAATTCGAAGGGCGGCAGCGATCTTCCGGGTGCGGCCGATCTTGACGCCACGATTCCCCGCGAGCGCGTCCCTAAGAATCTGCATTACGTCTGCATGACGCAGTACGACAAGAATTTCAGCCTGCCGGTTGTCATTCCTCCGGAATCGATGGCGAACATCCTGGCCAACGTCATGGGAGGTCTCAACATGCGGAACCTGCGTGTGGCTGAGACCGAGAAGTATGCCCACGTTACTTACTTCTTCAACGGTGGCGTGGAGCAGCCCTTTCCCGGCGAAGAACGCGTCATGGTGCAGTCGCCGAAAGTCGCGACCTATGATCTGAAGCCGGAGATGAGCGCCGCGGGCATCGCCGACGCCGTGGTAAAAGCCACCGAAGATGGAACGTTTGACGTTATTATCGTGAACTTCGCCAACGCCGATATGGTCGGACACTCCGGCAAGATCGAGCCCACGGTAAAAGCAGTTGAAACCGTCGACGCATGCCTGGGCCGCATCGAATCCGCCGTTCGCGCCAAGGGCGGCGCCATGCTAATCACGGCCGATCACGGCAACGCCGAGATGATGATCGATCCCGCCACCGGCGGCCCGCACACGGCGCACACCACCAACCCTGTGCCCTTCATCGTGGTTGCGGAAGATGCCAAACAGTACACTCTGAAGCCCAACGGCTCTCTCCGCGATATCTCCCCGACAATCCTGCGGATGCTCGGCGTAGATGAGCCGAAAGAAATGACCGGGACGGACCTGCGAGCGTTCCTGAAGAACAAGTGACGTCCCCCGAGCTGTCTGACTAGTGTCCCGGAGCCAATCGTCCTTCTTCCTTCGTGCTACAGTTTTCTCGCGGGCAATTGTGCCCGACCGAATTCCATGGAACCGCGAATCATTCTGATCCATCTGCTGCTCAAGCTGGGCGTGGCTGCCGCCGTCTCGGCCAGTTTGGTGCGCTCCAAGGAATTCAAAGCCTTACTATTTCGCGAAGAACGTTCATTCCGGCAGAAGGTCTACCTCGTATTGTGTATCGCACTTCCCATCACGATTGGCGTCTGGATACGGATTTCCGTCAAGAGCTTTCTCGCCGGCGATTTGAGTTTTGAAACCGCGCTTTTGCTCGGAGTGATCGGCGGCCGCTGGGCGGGCTCGCTCGGCGGCGTGCTGATGGCGTTACCCGCTCTGCTGCACGGTGAATGGGCGGCGATGCCCTTCGATGTGCTTTCAGGCTTTATCGCCGGCCAACTGCGCGCCATGGCGCTGGATAAAGAAGACATCTGGTCATTCTCTCCATTCATCGATCAAAGTATTTTTCGCCTGATCCGGCGCAATCTGCCTCGGCCGCGTTTGTTCGACTGGCAGATCATGTTTTTCACCACCATCGTGTTGCTGCGTTTTGTCCAAACGGAACTGGCGAGATATTTCCCCCAGTCCATCTTCAGCATTGAGAGCCCCGACAACTTCTGGGTATTTGGTGCGATCTATGCCGCTTCGGTCACCGCCATCGGGATCGAGCTGAAGGTCTTTAACAGCGTGCGCATCCAGATCAAGCTGGAAGAGCAGGAGCGGTTGCTGTTGCACGCACGCATGGAAGCTTTGCAGAACCAGATCAATCCGCATTTTCTATTCAACACCCTGAACTCGATTTCTTCGCTGGTGCGTTTCGATCCGGATACGGCGCGCGAAGTGATTTCCAAACTCGCGACCATTCTCCGGCGTCTGCTGAATAGCACCGACTCGTTCGTGCCGCTGCGGGAAGAAGTGGAATTTATCGACAACTATCTCGACATTGAAGTGGTCCGTTTTGGAAAAGACAAACTTCGAGTGGTGAAGGAACTCGCCCCGGACTCGCTGGACGTGATGGTTCCCAGCATGCTCCTACAACCGCTCCTGGAGAACTCTATTAAGCACGGCCTTGCTTCGAAAGTAGAAGGCGGCAGCATACATTTGCGCAGCCGCTTGTCTGGCTCAGGACTGATCATCGAAGTGGAAGACGATGGCGTCGGAATGGGAGCGACCCCGTCGACGGAGGCTGGGAGTACGCGGGGCGCCGGTATCGGCATCACCAACATTTCCGAACGGCTGCAAGTCCTATACGGAGACGCCGCGCGCATGACGATTGACAGCCACGAAGGGAAGGGAACGCTGGTGCGGATTCGATTGCCGCTTTTGCAGACGGCCGGGGCAGTGCCGGAAGGCTTCTATGAAGAGCGTTCGATGACGCGCCGGTAAAAGGCTTCATATTGCGGAACGATCCTGCTGGAGCAGAAGCGAGCCTGCGCGACCGCGCGGGAGGCCTTGGCCATGGTTCGCAGCGCGCTTTCGTCGCTTAGCAGTTCGATGGCATAGCGCGCCATCGTCTCCACGTCGCCTACGTCGGCCATATATCCGCTGACGCCATGCTCGATCACTTCCGGCACGCCGCCCGTGCGGGTCGCGATCGGCACGGTTTCGCAGGCCATTGCCTCCAGCGCTGCCAGACCGAAGGATTCCAGTTCGCTCGGCATTAGCAGGATGTCCGCGACCCCCAGTTTTTCCTGCACCTGATCCTGCTTGCCCAGAAAAAGAACATCTTCATGAATGCCTTTCTGCACGGTCAGCCATTCGGCCACGGAACGGTCCGGACCGTCGCCGATCAACAACAGCTTGGAAGGAATTTTCTTGCGCACGCGATCGAAGATCTCGATCACGTCCGTCACCCGCTTCACCGGCCGAAAATTAGAGAGATGAACCAACAGTCTCTCACCGTCAGGTGCGTACTCTCTTCGGAGTTCGGAAGAGTTCTTGCCCCTGCAGTAAACGTCGCAATTGACCGAGTTATAAATGACCTCGATTTCTTTCTTCACGTCGAAGATCCGCATGGTTCGGTCACGCAGATAGTTGGAGACAGCAGTCACGCCGTCGCTCTGGTTAATCGAGTAGCGCGTGATCGGCAGGTAGGAGCGATCGAGCCCGACCAGCGTGATATCGGTGCCGTGCAGCGTGGTGACGAACGGCAAGCGGCGTCCTCGAGGGCCATCGGCCAGCATCTGGCGCGCCAGCAGCGCGCTCACCGAGTGAGGGATGGCATAGTGGACATGCAAGAGATCGAGGTCGTATAACTGCGATACCTCGGCCATCCGCGTGGCGAGCGCCAGATCATAGGGCGGATAGTCGAATAGCGGGTATCGCGATACTTCCACTTCGTGGTAGTGAATGTTGGGTTCTTCTCCGCGAAGCCGAATCGGCTGGGCGTAGGAGATGAAATGAATCTCGTGGCCACGCTGAGCCAGCTCCAGTCCGAGTTCCGTCGCCACTACGCCGCTGCCGCCGTAGGTGGGATAACAAGTGATCCCGATCTTCATTCTGCGAGGTCCGCCCTTTTTATCGGTCAGTTCCTGTCATTCGATGGCCCGAGACAGGATACGATGCAGATTCTACAGGGAGCAGCCGGGGTTTGGTTCTGCAGACGCGACAGGAGTGTGAGATTCTACTCGGACGGGTTGCGTCCCTTCGTAGAAATGCCAGGATCCAGCTTGTCGAGATGCGCTTGAAAGCGTCGCTTGGAATCTTCGGGTAAGCCCGTAAATTCGATGCCCATGCCGACTCCGGGATCGCGCGTGCGAACCGTCGCCGTGGCCGAGACGTGCTCCTGGTCGATCCAAATATCCACTCGAAGCACAGTCGAAATCGGCAGCGGCATAACGGTCTCAACATAACAACCGTTGCCGCTAATGTCGGTGGCGTTCACCCGCATGGGGGTGTTCACGCGCTCGTCGCGGAATTCGAGAGGGAAAGATATCTTGTGGCGCTGGAATTTGCGGCGATTGTCAGGGGCGGCCGCCGGCAGGTTGGCGCGGATTTCGGCCGGTAACTGCGAAAGCCACGGGCATTCCTGGTCTGCCACCAACTGAACACCCACTTGATACTTCTTTAATCCTCCAGCCTCCATCACCCAGACCACTTTGCAGCGGGCTTTCTTGGTCTCGTATTGAATGCCGATGACGTCGCCCACCTTCAAATCCTGCTCGAGGCCGTTGATGCAGGCTCCCGTGGCGCTGACATTCTGCGCGACTGCGTTCTGATGGAACGGCTGGTCGTTGGCGCCCATTCCCCAAACACGTACGCGCAAGTCCAAGGTCGTACGCGGGGCTGCCCCTGAGGCAGACATAATCAACGCCCTCCAGCTTGAAGAGTCTTCTGAGCCGAATCTAACCCAATCATAACTCTCGGCCGGAACTTGTTGAGATTACCAAAGTCATTCCGATCGGAGGTAGTGAGCAGTTATACCGGATCCCACGTGCTACGGGACGGCCTTATCCGTAACGAATTCGGCGTACGAGACAAGGTCGATGCCGGAGTTCGACAGCAACTCCCTTACCTCGGGCATGGTCAGCACGTGCAACTCGATCTCCCGTGATTCGTGGAGGCGAGTGTTAGCCATCCGAAGGTCCGCATCATTGTAGCCCGGGTGGCAAACAAATTCCCAAGTACCTTCCGGGATAATTTCTGCGATGGCGCGGAAGAGTTTTTCATCCAGCGCGCCGGTCACCACAACTCCCAAGGTGCCATCGGGTGTCTCCAAGCCCTCGCGGCTGGCTGCATCGTGAAACTTGCCAGCCAGAGTGCGCAGAAGTCGTACCTCCGCGTAGCGCGTCCAGAGGTTGGGTCGCGCCAACAATGTCCCCGATTTCAAAGGCTTGCGTGGGCCAAACGGATTGCGAATCGCGCGTACGTTGCAGGCCCGTGCGGCGCGCAACATGGGCCGGAGGACCGCCGGAAACAAGTGAGTGTGTTTGTGCGAATCCACATGCGAGACGGTGATACCCGCCGACTGGATTTTGCGAATCTGCGCACTAGTCTCTGCTTCGATCTCCCCGGGATCCAGACGACCCGTCAAAGCGCGAGCTGCAAAAGATAGGAGCCCATCGCGGAAACGGGCGGGGGCAGAATTTTCTGAACTGATAGTGGGCAAGCGAGCCGCATCCAGTACCGGTTCGCCGTCAATCAATACCACGTGGCAGCCGACACTGAGTCCCGGGAGCTGTTTTGCGAGGCGGATAGCGTCGTCAAAGGCGGGTCCGCGGGCCATCAGGGTGGAGGAAGTCACGATTCCACGAGTGTGAGCTTCTACGATGGCGCGATTCACTCCCGTAGTAAATCCAAAATCATCGGCATTGACGATCAGACGTCGCACCGCGTCAGTCTAGCAGGGAGCGAAGCGAACGATTGCCCACTGAGTGGGGGACTGGCGAGGACGCAGGCTTGAGTCAAGCATGAACGCGTCGCCAGTGAGCCAGCGCCAATCGTTTGACCGTTTTTTCGCGAGTCGCATATACTCGCTCAGGCGCGATTCGTGCGGACCTATCGTCAAGTTTCGCGATGGTACGGCGCTTGCCCCAAACTAAGCTGAAGGAATCTGGTTTCGCAGTCACAGGATGGGCGGTTAGCTCAGCTGGTTAGAGCGCCTGCCTTACAAGCAGGAGGTCGCAGGTTCGAGTCCTGCACTGCCCACCAACTTCAACCTCGCCGATGGTCCATCCCCCGCGGGATTTCTCGAAGGCGTCGCAACCCTCTTGCTAGGCTGACACTCAAAGACACAGTGAATTCGGCGATCGTTTCTCGATGTAGCGGTATCCTTCTCCACGTCACATCTCTGCCTGGAGGCCATGGGATCGGCGATCTTGGGGATTCCGCTCATGAGTTTGTAGAATTTCTGGCCGAGGCAGGACAAACAATCTGGCAAGTATTGCCACTTGGTCCTACCGGATACGGCGATTCCCCTTATCAGCTGTTCTCCGCGTTCGCGGGCAATCCACTGCTGATCGATTTAGAATCGCTTCGCGAACAGGGATTGTTGTCGCCACAAGACATTGCATCTGCGTCGGATCTCTGCGAGGACTGCGTTGAGTACGGCCGCGTGATCGAGGTCAAGCACGGCCTGCTCGGTAAAGCAGCCGAAGCGTTTCTTACGGATCGTGCTCGAACGGACCGCAATGCCTTCGATGTGTTTTGCGAGCAAAATGCTGATTGGCTCGATGATTATGCGCTCTTCATGGCCTGCAAAAGCACTTACAAGGATGCGGTCTGGGCCGATTGGGACTCGGGAATTCGGCAGAGGGATTTGTCGGCGCTAAAGGAATGGCGTGAGAGACTGGCTCCGCAGATCGACACTCATAAGTTTGCGCAATTCGAATTCTTTCGACAATGGGAGAAACTCAAGGCTCGCTGCAAGACGCGTGGAATACGCATCATGGGCGATGTTCCCATCTACGTCGCTCATGACAGTGCGGATGTATGGAGTCATCCGGAACTGTTTCGTTTGAATGAGCACTCCAGGCCTGCCGCGGTCGCTGGTGTTCCGCCGGACTATTTCAGCGCTACTGGTCAACTGTGGGGAAACCCGCTGTACCGGTGGGACGTGTCGACGGCGTCCGGTCACCGCTGGTGGATCGAACGCTTTCGCGCGTCCCTGCGGATGTTTGATGTGGTGCGACTGGATCATTTCCGTGGATTCGAAGCCTACTGGGAAGTTCCAGCTGGTGCTTCGACGGCGCAGAATGGAAAATGGGTGAAAGGCCCTGGCGCAGAGTTCTTCCGCACGGTCAAGACAGAATTGCAAGTGCTGCCGTTCGTCGCCGAAAACTTGGGAGTGATCACTCCGGAGGTGGAAGCCATACGCAGAGAGTTTGGTTTCCCTGGAATGAGCTTGCTGCAGTTTGCTTTTGGGAATGACCCTCAAGGTCCCAGCTTCCGACCGCATAATTATTCTCGAGAACTTGTGGCCTACACCGGCGGGCACGACAACGACACGACGGTTGGCTGGTGGACAAGTTCGGGAATCGGAGAGAGCATCCGCACGGCAGAAGACATCCGCAAGGAACGGGAGTTCACTCGGGCATATTTAGGATTCGAAAATGAGCCGGTGAACTGGGTATTCATTCGCGCGGTGCTGGCATCCGTTGCAGAGATCGCCATCGTTCCCCTGCAAGACGTATTAGGCCTTGGCAGCGAGGCGCGAATGAACTTACCGGGTACGGTGACGGGAAACTGGAAATGGCGATTCAAATCGGATGCTTTGACCAAGGACCTAGGCGAACGCCTGCGGAGGCTGGCGCTTCTCTATGATCGGTGAGGTCACGAGACTGACTCCGCGAACAGTCTTCGCGCGGAGGATGGAGCATCAGAGGGGAGAAAATTCGTCTTCATTCTCATCCTTCTTGGCGCGCACGAATCTCTGTTCCAGGAAACGCTTGGCCAAGTTTCTGCCCCCGATGCCGAAAGCCATTGCCAAACCCAGCATTAGAGCCCCGAAACCGATTCCGAAGGCAACCAGCATCGTCTGTTCTGCGATTCCCAATTCTTCAAAAGCGATCGACAACACAAAAACAATAATGATGCTGCGGATCGCGAGACTCAGAACTCGGGGCGAAGGCACGTTCGCATTGACGGCAGCCAGCAACGCGGCGCGGGAGAAGAAGCTCGCCGCCAATAATCCAACAAACAGGATGAACATGGCAACGAACAGCCGGGGCAGAAAGTAAAAGAATTTTCCAATCTGCTCCTGCAGGCCGAGGATTCCGAGCACGCTCACTCCCAGCAGCACGAAGCCGAGCCACACCACCCAGAACACAAACCGGCTCACTACTTCGGTAGCCGAGGGCAGCGCGGCCTTGGTCAGGAGTTGAGCGGCGCCGGCATTCTCCGAAAGCTTGTCGAACTGGATGAGGCGCAGGATGCTGCGCAGAACTATTTTCACAAGGTACGCTATCGCCCATCCCGCAAACGCAAGGATCAGCATCACGATGAGGCGAGGAAGGTAGTGGGCGAATCCTTTGGCCAGTTCCTGCACGGCCTGGCTCAATTCACTAATGATCATTTCCCGCATAGTTGTCTCACTCTCTCGATTTCCATATCTGCAAGAGATATGGTTTCAATCGCTCAAACTCGAGGCATAAACGTTCGATGCAGTTTTCGACTTCCTCCGCGGAACCGGTGCGCTGTTCCATGAGGAATGCCAGCGCACGTCCGCGAAAGAGCGGTGCTAAAGCTTGAATGATGTGGTCGCGGCTGATGACGGATTTGTGATAGGAAACGGCAAACTCGTAAACCGTTTTCACCCATAATTCCGCAGGATAATCAAAATCGTTCTCTCCCAAGAGCGCGATTCGCTGCAGTTCCGCCAAAGTATCGGGAGAGAGAATCGATTGGAAGACGGTTGCCAATTCAGCAACACCCGTGGTGAATATCTCTCGCAAACGCTTTCGATTGACCCGTACCAGGTCCAGGAGCACTTCATGGTCGGGGCCGATAGTGAGCAAAGGTTGCGAGCCGGTGACGGCACTCCAGAAGGGAAAGTCCGGCTCCAATGCGGAGAACAAGGGCCCGACGGTTTGCCGGAGCGCCGGCACCAGGTCCGAGCCACGCCGCTCGATGTGATCTTTTTGGCCCAGGAAGGACTGGCAAATACGGTGTTGCGCCGTGATGGCAGACAGTGTGAAGCGCAGTTCAATCCCGGTCCCTTCAGTTCCATCGTCCCATACGTTCTGGGGGAGAAATTCACCACCAAGACGGCCGGAGAATCCGAACTCTTGCGCGTAAGGCTCCCGAAGCCTTAACCCGTAGAGTGCGCGAGTCATTGGATAGAGCAGATTTGTTATCAGCACACCTTCGAACTTGTGCCGGCGATAAGTCGGGGTCACCAAATCGAAGCCGTCGTTAAGAATCGGACGCAAAAGTTTAGACATCCATTCGTCTTCAACGCTGCAGGACTCGGGAGACATCACAACACAAGCCTTGGCTTGCAGTAAGTCGGCCGCAGCTAAAATGGTTCGAAATGCCGCTGGCGGGGCCGGGGTTGTAGCGTACTTTGTGCTAATGGAATGAAGAGTCCGCAGGGCGTAGGGATTCGGGCCGCGACGAACATCGTCGATTGAGATGCTCGTCACTAATTCGGGAGTGCCGTCTCGTGAGCCGCCGTCGGCATTGATGATGACGGCCCTCTCTCGGGGAAACCAGCGCAGAATGCCGCTCTGGATGGTTTTGACGATTGAACCGACCGTCTTGGCATTGTTGTGAGTTGGCAACCCCACAAGGATGTCGACCTCGCCCACGTTGATGAGTTGACGAAGAAAGTCATCCGTAAGAAATGTATCTTCCGCCAATTTTCTTCTCCGTGTGAACTGATGGAGCGCGCGAAAATGCGTCACGCGGCATCCTTTGCGAAATTAATCGCGGCTAGATCCGGCGCAGCCGAAACCAAAAGAACTGATAAGGCCCAAAGGTCAGCAGATACGGTAACTCTCCTACCCGGGGAAATATATTTTTGCCGAACATTTCAATCGGAATATTCCCCTTATACCGCCGCAGATCCAGTTCGACAGCCTGTGCCGCACCCGAAAGATTGTTGACCACCAGAACCGCCTCGTTCCCCAGTCGACGAACGTACGCCAATATTCTGTGATTGGCCGGATGGAGAAACTCAATCGATCCTCTGCCGAATACAGCCGTCGACCTGCGCACCGCAAGGATACTTTGCATCCAATGCAGTAGTGAATGTCCGCTACCGACTTGCGACACGACGTTCACTGCCGGATAACCGTAAACTGGGTTTTGGATAAGAGGAGCATAGAGTCTATCGGGTTCGGCAGTGGAAAATCCTCCGTTCCATCCTCCGCTCCACTGCATCGGCGTTCTTACTCCGTTGCGGTCCCCGAGATTAATGTTATCGCCCATGCCGATCTCATCGCCGTAATAGATGATGGGAGTGCCCGGCAGCGACATCAGCATTCCGTTCATCAACTCGATGCGCCTGCGGTCATTATCGAGCAACGGAGCGAGCCGGCGCCGAATTCCCAGATTCAGCCGCATCGTTTTGTTTTCGGCATACGCGTCGTACATGTAATCGCGTTCGATGTCGGTGACCATTTCCAAGGTCAATTCGTCATGGTTGCGCAAGAACAACGACCATTGGCAGGTGGGTGGAATTTCCGGTGTTTGCTGCAGAATCTCGGTGATGGGCTTCCGATCTTCCAGCTTAAGGCCCATGAACATCCGCGGCATCAAGGGAAAATGAAACGCCATGTGGAATTCATTTCCGTCGCCGAAATAGGGGCGAAGATCTGCGGGCCACTGGTTGGCTTCCGCCAGCAACATCCTGGCGGGAAACTGTTCATCAAGCCTTCTCCGAAAATCTTTCAGGATCGCGTGAGTTTCCGGCAAGTTCTCGCAGTTTGTTCCTTCCCGCTCCACCAGATACGGAACCGCATCAAGCCGAAATGCGTCAACGCCCATCTCCAGCCAGAACTTCATTACGTTCCACATCTGTTCCCGAACGGCGGGATTGTCATAGTTGAGATCAGGTTGATGACTGAAAAAACGATGCCAGTAGTAAGACTTCGAAATCGGATCCCACGCCCAGTTAGATTTCTCGGTGTCCAGGAAAATGATGCGCGTTCCTTTATAGCGGTTGTCGGTGTCGCTCCAGACGTACCAGTCGCGGCGGGAATTATCCTGAGAACCTCGTGACTCCTGGAACCATGGATGCTGGTCAGAGGTGTGATTCAGAACCATTTCGATGATGACTCGGATCCCCCGGCTGTGGGCGGAATCCAGAAGCTTACGGAAATCCTCCAAGGTGCCGTAGCTGGAGTGGACGGCGTTGTAATCCGCTATGTCGTAACCGTCGTCACGCAACGGCGAAGGAAAGAATGGCATCAACCATATGGCGTTGATCCCCAGTTCTTGAAGATATCCGAGCTTTTGTTCGAGCCCTTGAAAGTCTCCGATGCCGTCGCCATTACTGTCGTAAAAAGTACGGACGTGCACTTGGTAGATGATTGCGTCCTTGTACCAGAGCACATCATGATTCAGTGGCAACGGAAGTTCCTCCTCGGCCTTGATCCCTACCATTTCTAGCAGGGTAAGAAGCAAGTTTATATAAAGTCATCAGAGTATACGATTACGTTGCGACCGGAAGTGTCCAATCACAGCAAAAGGAGAGGTGTGTCGATCTCGATGAGGCCTTGCGCCCTTTGAGTTTGGGAAGAACTTGACAGAAAAAGCACAATTGGAGCCTGAGATGCCTCCCGTGGCACAGCAAGAGGCGCTTTTCCGCGTTTCCCAGGCGATCAACGTCTACTCTGGTTTGCTCCTACTATCGTTCCCCTCTGGACAAGTCATAGAAGAGAGCTGTCACGGCGATATAGCACGCGGTTGCGATGAGATCGACGGCCAACGCCAACCTGCCGTGGACGAAGAGCACGAGTCCTCCCAGCAGTATGGTGAGCAGATAAAAGGCAGCGGTAACTCCGGCCCTGACGCGCGGTGACGCTTCTGCCATCCGTTTCATCGTTACTGCTGTGCTCATAAATCTTCCCTCCTTGTTCGACTGCCCGAAGCATGCGAATCAGATTGGGCCACGATAACGACGCTGCTGGGCCGCTGCGACGAAGAATGCCGCCGCAACTGCCAGCCCGATCCACAGGCCCGGGGCAGTCAGGAATCTTCCGGGACTGAGGTGCGTCAACATCATCGGATTGATCGGGAACCTGCCCGGCATGGTGGAGGCCTCGGGACCGCCGGTGAAGCGGTCCTGCAGCAGCGCGGCAAAATGTGTCGTGTTGAATGCAATTTTCTCGACGATGCAGACGGCGACCGGCGGCACGACAGCCCATAGGAATGCCGCGCGCCGCGCCCACCCCGAGACCAGTATGAGCCAGCCATAGATGGGCGCATGCCAGAGAATGTGCACTGTCACGAGATGGTAGAGCAGCACCAGCGACATCGGGAGCAATCCGGACTGTGTCCACAGCGTCGCCGCACTGAAGCCGCTCCCCCGGAGCACGAGAGTGCTCAGCAGGAGCATGATGAACTGCGTGACGACAGTGAGCACGAAGGCGAACAGAGGCAGAATGAGGAGCGGAACGCTCGCCTTCGACAGCACGGTGGTGAGATCGGAAACCGGCAGCGACTTCCAAAAGAGAATGCTGCGATCGCGGCGCTCGCCGTGTAGGGCATCAAGACTGTAGAAGATGGCGACGATAAAAGCGATCGCCATGATCACACCCATCGCGAAAGTGAGAGGCTCTTCGAGCACCGTACGCCGCTGAGCCAGGTCGCTCAAGGACAAGGCGCGGCCGATGGAAGCGATCATGTAGCCGAACAGAGTGACGGCGGTGACGGCCAGCGGCGCGATATAGATGGAACGGTTTTCCCACAATTCGCGCCGCACCGACCAATAGAATGGCCGCGTCGCCTGCATGACCGTGGGGGCGATTGGCTGCGCGTCGAAGGACTCGTTACGGGATTGAGTATTCATAGAGCCACTCCTTGTTTCGCGCCGGCGTAATTGCCCGACTGCCCTGCCAGCATGGCCACGAACAAGTCAGCGATGCCAGGCGTGCGGGTGTCGCCGAGTGCGGCCAGTTGCTGCCGATCGGGGCGAATGGTCTTCAAGTCAAAAAGCACGATGCTGCGGCCTAGAACCTGGCGCTCGTGAATGGGCATGAGCTCCCGGGCAGCGGCAAGCTGCTCGGGATGCACCGTCACTTCCAGATAGCGCGACTCGAATTCTTCCATGCTGCAATCGAGCACGATGTGGCCGCGGTTGATGAACATGAGATCGGTGAGGACATGCTGGACGTCTTCCACCTGATGGGTGGTGATCACAATGGTGCGGGTCCGGTCGAAGTAGTCGTTCAGCAGGGAATCGTAGAACTGCTTGCGATACAGGATGTCGAGGCCAAGCGTGGGCTCATCCAGCACCAGCAGTTTTGCGTCAATGGCCATGACCAGAGCGAGGTGCAACTGGGTCACCATGCCCTTCGACAATTCCCTTACTTTGCTGGTGTGCCGGATGTCGGTCTTGGCCAGAAAGCCTTCCGCCTTGGCGCGATCGAATCGCGGATGCACACCGGCCAGGTAGTCGAGCGCCTGCGAAACCCGCATCCAGCGCGGCAGCACGGCGACGTCTGCGATGAAGCAAACATCGCGCATGAGTTGATCGCGCTCCGACCAGGGGTCGCGTCCGAGTACCTTCAGTTCTCCCTGGTATGGCGTGAGGCCGAGAATCGCGTTGAGCGCGGTGCTCTTGCCTGCACCATTCGGACCGATGAGCCCGAGGATGCGGCCCTCTTCCACGCGGAGATTCACGCCGTCTAGTGCAATGGTGGCACCGAAGGCCTTGCGGAGGCCGCGGGCTTCGATCACTGTCATGGTTTCTTCCCCTTATCGGCAGGGTTCGACGGCGGTAGGGCCGTGGCGTCGGCAGCATGCAGAAGCTCTTCAGGTGTCAGGCCGAGCCGTTGAATGGTTGCGTGAACTCTGGGCCATTCCTCGACTAGAAACTTCTGGCGCTCACCCTGCAACAGCAAATTGCGCGCGCCTGAATTGATGAACATGCCACGACCTCGTCTACTCTCGACCAGTTGCTCGTCGACCAGCTCCTGATAGCCCTTCAGAACCGTGAGCGGATTGACCCGATACTCCGCGGCGACGGTGCGCACGGATGGCAGCGGATCGCCTTCCTTCAACACGCCGTCAAGGATCATCGCGACGACGCGGTCGCGAAGTTGGCGGTAAATCGGTTGACTGTCATTCCACTCACGATCCATCAGTTTTTCCAGATAGCCTCACCCGAGTTGCGCTTCGTCATTTTGTCCGCTGCAAGTCCATGTGCGCGCGGACCGGCTTGTCTCCCGGCATCATGAACGTCCAGTCCTCGGTGTGGTGGTTGGCGTCGATGACGGTAAACACCGCATGCTGCATGTGTCCGTACTGTAAATTGCCGGCAACATCGAGAAAGTCAAATTCCACCGTTTTTCCGTCCGCCGAGCTTCGGGCTGCCATGCGAGGCCGGTTTCCCGCGTCACAATAGTGCGTCAGATACAGGCGATCGCTGTCGAGGTAGAACATGGTGACTGGATGGTCGTACTTTGTCGGATCGTCAAGCGTTTCTGCTCCTTTCATTTCGTGCACCAGCGCGTTTCCCCTGGAGGTCACGCGCATCGTAACCTCCGCTTGCGCTCCGTCTCCCATGTCGGGTAGCGGCGGGATGGTAGTCACGTGGGCTTCCCACGAACCCGCTAGAGTTTTCAATTTGTCGAAGGACTTTTGCGCGTCGGACTGGGCAAAAGCAGTGGCGGCGACCAGCGCGAATAGAACGGAAAGTGCAATGCGTGATTTCATGTTTGTGTTCTCCTTAAGCTCTCTCTCTACTTTTCTCGGTGCAGTTTCTTTCTGGGCCAACCCACATCAGGGCTGCAAGCTAGTTAACTAGTGATATAGTTAACTATAACACTAGACTAATTGCAAGACATTTCTTGGCTGACCGCTATCTCATTTAGAAACAACCGCCTTAGTAGAATCAATCGATCTGGAGGATGACGGTTATCACCATCTCAGCACTGGGAATGTACAAGAATCGTGAGGACTGACGAACGAAGATAGCCGATCACGGTTGATTGAGGACATCAATCCTGGTAATTGGCTCGGACTCAGGACCGGCGATCCGCGATCCCGAACGCGAATCCGGGCTGCTCCCCTGCGCGATCCTTAAGGCGCTGCCGCGTTTGAGGTATAGCGAAAAGCTATGCTCGAGCGCGAACCCCCGCCATTCAAGAATTTTCAAAATCGACCGGAGTATGCCGGTTCAATCGCAATGCGATTGCTGTCGAACGTTACGGATTGTTTTGCCAAACCTGTACCGATCTGAATTCGGTCTGCTACAATCCATTTGACGCGCAGGGACAGCTGCGCCGCTTTGGTTTTGCCCGCAGGCTCTTTTGGACTGAACAAAGTAACGAAACACGCGGGTTTCCGATAAAGGTAAGAAAACAAGTTGGGGACGTAGTTCAGTTGGTTAGAACGCTGCCCTGTCACGGCAGAGGTCGCG